>Ga0194128_10001605_pt1 | contig 39013 bp, 40 predicted proteins | sample TA2KigCa65mmetaG_FD_148650 | JGI IMG/M metagenome (GOLD analysis project Ga0194128, IMG submission 148650) | Freshwater microbial communities from Lake Tanganyika, Tanzania - TA2015037 Kigoma Deep Cast 65m | ecosystem: Environmental > Aquatic > Freshwater > Lake | place: Tanzania: Lake...
CCATTACAGGCATGCAGAACGGACGTGGTATGCCCACGGAGCTCAATATTCAGGATCTCCGCCGATGGTGCACGACGGGCGAAGGAAACGAAGCAAAAGTCGATATGGAACTGCTCCGAGCTATTACAGGCATGCAGAACGGACGTGGTATGCCCACGGAGCTCAATATTCAGGATCTCCGTCATCGGAGATGTCTCGCTTAGGATTCAATCCGCCCTCACCCTTTCTCGAACTGCTACTTTTTGCTCAAGCCCAAAAAACAACGTACCCTCTCACATTGCATAGTACATTTCCACAGTATGCGTCGCTTCATTCTGTATTCCTCAACGCTTCTCGCAATCGCACTGATATCCTTTTTTGCTTTTCAGTTTAAGGATGCGATCGTTTTTAGAGCGAGTCGCTTGATCGATGAAAACATTGAAGAAGAAGAAACGATGCTCCTTGCAATGTTGGACTCTCATCCCAAGGAAATTTTTTCATCGTATCAGGCATATCTCCGTGCCCACCCCACGCGCACAAAGTACTGCCATGGGATTTTGCATCGCATTGGACATGTGGCGGTAGAAACTATGGGTTGGGACAAAGCAATGGCTATCGCCAATCCATTATGTGGAGGAGGTTTCATTCATGGAATGATTGAAACACGTTTCGGACTCCTCTCTGTGCTCAGTCCAAAAAGCGTGCAGACGGAAGTGCTTGCCACATGTGGGAGCCCGAAAAACGAGATCTGTTACCACGGCATTGGACATGGATTGATGGTGCTCTTTAACAATGATGATCTTGCTGCGCTTCAGGCCTGTCAGGAGGTTTCCCTCCCAGGGAGAATGGATTGTTTTGACGGTATTTTCATGCATATTTTTGATGCCGAGGAAACAGGTGTTCCAAAGGATAGTCCGCGCAGAGCCGAAGGAGCTTTGTTCTGTAAATCTCTCACTCATGAACAACGTGTCTCCTGCTACTTTTATCTCCCGAGGATTTTTGCCAATACCCCTATGATGGTCGAAAACGCTGTACATGTTTGCAGCAGTGTCACACCGCTTTTGCACCAAAATATTTGCATTCAAGGATCGGGGCATATGTTTTTGAAATACATGTTGCCCGATACCGAAACAGCGATGGAGGCTTGCCAAAGCTTTCCAACAGCTCAGCAAAAAATATGCGAAGCAGGAGCAGATGATTACAAAAAACTTCAAGAAAGCACGAGTGGACCTTTGTAAGATACGTAACAGCGGATGAACTCTACAAGAGTCCACACGGTACACCCCTGTTTTTCGTACCTCTTACTTACCTTTCGCCATCCATCGGTAGAGCTCTGCGGCGAGCACGCCGCCGATGAGCGGGGCGATGAGGTTTGTGAGGCTACCAACGCCGAGGCCGATAGCTACGGCAGGATTGACGATGCCGCTACTGATGATGGAGGCCGTGGAGGCGCCGAGGAAGAGCGAGCCGCCGATCGTTACGCCTGCGGGTCCATCGCTGACTTTCTTGTAGACGACAGAGCAGACGCCGAGGACGAGGATGGCTGCACCGAGTGCCTCGCCGATGCCAACCTCAATCCCATCAAGCGCGCCGCCACTCGGGGGGATCACGGAGATGAGGGCAAGGAACGGCGCGACGAGCGCTGCGCCGCATATTTGGGAGAGGACGTAGCAAAGCGCATCGACCGTAGAAATCTTTCCGATGCACCAGAGACCCACGGTCACCGCAGGATTCACCTGCGCACCGCTAATGGGTCCGATGATGTAGACGAGGACCATCAGCGTGAGGCCGGCGATGGCTGGCGTCGGGATCGTCGAGGGGACGAGGATGGAAATGCTCACGGCGAGCGTGAGGAGGAATGTGCCGAGGAGCTCGGCCGAGTACTGGCGGATGGGGAGCATATGGATATCATGTGTATTCCATTTCCGATGCATTTGCAAAATCTTGGACTTGCCGAGGAAGTCCTCAATGTTTTGGCTACTTTGCGTTGTTGTTCTTGGGGCGGAAAGTATCCGGTTCCATGTGCATTTTTGCAATACAACGTGGCGGAGTTCCGATTACACGACTGATGTCTATTCGGACTTATGAACAAAAAATGTGTTCACAGAGCATCGATCTGCTCCAGTGCATGCTTGGCACGCTCGTTATCTGGATCGTACCGAAGCACATCAGCAAACTGCTCCCTTGCCTCGGAAATCTCCCCGCCGTTTGCCTGGAGGATGCCAAGGTTGATGCGTGCGGCCACGAAACCCGGCGCGAGGTAAATCGCCTTGCGATAGGCACTTTTGGCAAGCGAGAGGTTGCCGAGTTTCTGGAGCACCACTCCACGATTGAAGTGGGGCTGGGGGAGGAGGGGGCTCGCGTCGATTGCAGCATCGAAAGCATCGAGAGCACCGTTCAGATCGCCCAAGGCAAGGTGTGCATTTCCCAGATTGAGGTAGGCCGGCGCAAACCTCGGCACGGCCTCCAGAGCGCTGTGGTACATCCGCATAGCTTCTCTGTAGTCTCCCGCGTTTGCGGAGAGGATCCCGAGTCCTACGAGCGCGAAGGCGTTTTGAGGATAGTGCTTGAGTGCTGCGGTGTAGCGCTCGTACGCACCTTTGCTGTCGCCGCTTTGCCGAAGTGCCGAGGCGAGGTTGCTGAGGATCTTCGAGCGCGACAACTCCCGTGAGCGACTCGGCGGCAGGCTGTCGTGTACGGCTAACGCTCCTTCGTACTCCTCGATGGCCTCCACGATGTCGCCTTCCGAGAGCGCGCGCTTGCTCAAGATATTGGCGATGTTATTCCTCGCAACGTGCGACTCGGGGTAGGACTGAAGGACATTGCGGAAGAGCGCTTCGTTACTTGACCACGTTGTGACTTGCCGTACCGAGAGTGCTATACAGGCCACAAGAACGAAGCACAGTGCTACCGTCCATCCTCCGGATGCCCGTACCTGCGTCTGGGGTTTCTCTCGAGAGGTTAGGAGGTAGCCGATGCCAAGCAGTAGGCCGATCGAGGCGAAGTACGCATAGCGGTCCGACGAAACGTACATCGTTCCACCCTTGGCGAAGTTTAGGAGGCTCGGTAGGAGGCCTGAGAGGAAGATTCCCCCAGAGATCCACGGTGCGTGCGATCGCGTCCGACGTGCTATCGCCACGAGTGCAAGAGATCCACCAGCAAGACCGATGATCGGAACGAAAAACTCTGGCGAAAACAGTGAGACAGAACCGTTGTAGGGGTACAGCACCGAGAGACCCAAGGGCACGACCCATTTGGCGACGGTGAAGGCGACGCCCTTGGCCATCATGAGCAGGGTCATCGTTGGCGTGAGCACCGTGATCGCTTCGCTCTTCCCGAGTGCGGCGACGATCCCAAAGGTCATACTGAGTGCTAAGAAGGCGATCAGCGCGCGCAGCGTTTGTGGATCGATGCGCCGGTGACGCTCGAAGGAAAGCAGGGCAAGGATTAGGGGCATTCCGATGATCGTCACTTTGCTCAGGAGTCCTGCCGTGAAGAGAACGAGTGCCGCAATCAGCCATCTTCGTCGCGGATCCTCCTGCCAGTGCAACCACGAGATTGTCGTGAGCAAGCCGAAGAACGTGGAGAGGAGATCCTTCCGGGCGCTGGCCCAGACCACGGTCTCCACGTGCATGGGATGCGCGGCGAAGAGTGCGCCGAGCATCAGGGCCATCTTCCATGATCTGTCGTGCGAAGTGCCGCGGTGGGAGCCACTCAGGATCATCGAAAGGAGCACCGTGACGAGCAAGCTGTTGAGGAAGTGCCAGAGGATATTTTGCACGTGGTAGATCCCCGGATTTGAGCCTCCGATAAGGTAGTCGATCTGGTACGAGAAGAGCGTGAGCGGAATGTAGAGCTCCGGATCGTACGTCGTGAAGATTGTCCGGAGCGTGCTAAAGGAAATAGCCCGGATTGCGGGGTTATCGTAGATGAGCAATCCGTCATCCCACACGACAAACGGGTAGTCCGCTGCGCGGGCGTAGAGGAAGATCACGATAGGCACGATTGCCCCAAGCATCATCAGCAACCGATGCCATGCATAGCGAATCGGAGCAGGCGAAGCGGAGGGGGCCATGGGCTAGAGGGCAACGCCAATAGCGGATTTCAGAGCGGCGCCGATGCCGTAGGCGACGACGGCTCCTGCCGCACCCACTGCGGTGATCTCGATGCACCCTCTCCATAGCTTCTCCCGTATCACCCAGCTTTTCGTCAGTCCCAGTGCAACAAGCGCGATGGCTGCCGAAGCGATGGCGATCCTGAAGCGGTTATCCGCAGCGACCGGAACGATATAGGGGATGAGGGGGATTGCTCCGAAGATCTGGAAGCTGAGAAAGGTCGTAAAGGCATGCAAAATCGGGCGATCGGTCGACGAAAGGCTCAGGTCATGCTCGGCGCGCATCATGGTGTCCGCCCAGACTGCTGGATCGGACGTCACCGCCTTTGTCGCATTATGCAACGTATGTCCTTTGAGGCCTAGGGACTGCAGGTACTCCCGCACTTCCTCGCGCTCGAGATCCGGGTGCGTGCGGATTTCCTCAAGTTCCTCGTCGCGGATGCGCCGGTACTGGTCGCGTTCGGAACGCATGCTCAAGTATGCGCCGGTGGCCATGGAGATTCCGTCAGCCAGCAAATTGCCCAGTCCCAGGATGATGGCAACGTACCGGGGGAGGCCAGAGCCGACCGTGCCCGCAACGATGGCGAACGTGGTCACAATGCCGTCATTTCCCCCGTAGACGATGTCTTGTATGACGGAGCCGAGCCTATGTCCATGCACTTCCTCGGAGCGGTGCGCCGCAAAGCGCCTGGTCAGATCCCGATCGGTCATGCGGATACTCTACACGGTTGCTCCCTATCGCACAGCCCGGATTGCCCACCTGCCTGCCATGTAGATCCCACCACCTGCCCCGATCAGCGTCAGCACCAGCATCTTCGGGCCGGTTTCCGGCTGGCGCATCGTTTGCGGGGCGCTAAAGTGCATCGGTGCTGCAGTCGCCGTGTTGACGTTTGTCGGGATGGCTTGCGCAACCACCTCTGTTGGAAGTGGAGCATCGTCTTGCTGCATTATCGATGGGGTATACGATTGTGTGGTCACCGTTTCTCTCTGCTGCGTTGCGATCTGCTCAGCGAGGATGTCGAACGCGGACTTGGGACGGTCAATGCCTGCGACCACTCCCTTCAGCTCCTCTTGGCTATCATCGAGCGTACCGTAGGAGACTGCGCCAACGGTCACTGCCAAAAGGATGCCGAGCACCGCGGCAGGACTGCGCGATACCCGTGCCGATTGCACCTTAGGAGCATCATTGCTCTTCAGCGCTACCCGCACCGGTACTGGAGCCTCGTCTGTTGCCTGCCAGTGTGGGTGTACAGTGCTCATAGGGGTGCGCGGTCTGTGGATACGAGCATCTGCCTTCGCGATGCGATCGCCGTGCCGATGCCGGCGGAGAGAATACCGAGGAGACCGAGCGTTGACGGGATACCGGTTTCCCCCTGGACCCTTCCTCCGGACTGCGTGACGCTCCCCTGTACGGGGTTCACCGGCTGACCTCCCTTTCCGCCGATAGCACTTGCGGCGAGCGGCGATGTCGACGTCTTCGGGTCACCGACGGTTACGGATACTTCTGCGCTGAATGCACTTTCCTGCTCACCACTACCGACGGCTCTCATGGCGAAGTAGTACGTCGTCCCCTCAGGAAGTGAACGGAGTGCCAGGCTTTGGACATTTGCGGCGACGCTCTTTCTTTGGATGTAGCGACCCGTCGTCGTGCCGTAGTAGATGTTGTACCCCTGGAGTTGTGAGGATTTCAGGGCGTCCCATCCCAGGAATACGGAGGCCCCTTCCGTGGTGATCCGGACATTCTGTATCTGAAGGAGGCCGAATGCGGCGCTCGGAGCAGAGGAAACTGCAGCAGAGCTTGGCCCCTGCATACGCTGGGCATCCAGGGAAGGGATGCAAATTCCCGCACTACAGAGTCCGCTCTGGCACTGGGCGTTTCCCGTGCACACTTGTCCCATACCCAAAAGCGCGTTGGCGGGCGAAGGGGTGCTCGCCGTACAGACGTTCTCGACGCAGCTGCCGCTGTGGCACTGTATGTTCGATCCGCATGCGCCGCCATCGGGAATGAGGGCTCCTGCAGCCTGGCATACCCCCTCGGTGCAGTGACCGGAGCGACACTGCGGATCGGTGATGCACACATCGCCATCCGCAAGCAGGGTAGCCTGCGGTGATACTGCAGTTGCGCGGGTTTCACTGTCGCCAGCACTCGCAGTGGCTACCTCATCGCCCGATGTGGACTCTGCGGATCCTGCATTCGCAAAGACGACGAGCAGGGCGCTGGGTTCGGCATTCATCACGTGGCGCTGCTCTTCTCCCGTCCCGGTGACAACCGTTGAGTGACCGTCACTTTGCACGTCGTAGAACGTGATGACTGTTCCTGCAGGCGCTGTCTTGAGAACGGTGAACTGCACACGTGCAACGAGAATCTGCAGATCCTTGGGGCCATCTGACTCTACTGCTGCTTCGATCTTCACAAATCCCTCTCCTTCGGAAAAGGTGCTCTCGCCGGGTGTCACGATAGGAAACTCCTCGCTCACTTCCACACTATCTCCCTTGAGGATGCTCGGGTCGTACGCCAGCCATGTGCGCGCGCGTGCGATCTCGATCTTGTCGGGATTCTCAATCACGACGTCGAGATCGAGGATATCACCGGCTGCGAGCGCTGGCGTCTTGAGGGTCTGGGGGTCTTGTACGGAGAAGCTGGAACATTGAATTTCTTCGGGGTCTCCGTCGCTTTCCAGGATGACATTGTCCTCTTTGTAGTCCATCAGACAGTGTGGACGGAGCACGAGCGTCGTCTGAGTGCCGATAGCGTATGCCGTTTCCGCCGCTCCGCCGCAGGCGATGGAGAGGAGGAGCGTCGCGATGGTGATGTGTGTGGGTGTACGCATAGAGATTTACTGGTCCGGTGCTGTAGCGAGAATCCGGATTGCATCATCGATCGTCAGGATGCCGTCGCGATTGGGATCGCTTCGTAGCATCTCTGGAGTCACGTCTCGGTATCCAGAAACGACTTCAAGGATCACCAAGGCATCGCGCGCATCGACGATTCCATCCCCATCCATGTCACTGCTCACGACAACACCGGCCTCGATCAGGGAGATCGGTCGGACGTCTCCAGCAGTCTGGATCCCAACGAAAAACGCGCTCAGAACCATCGCCGATCCCAGCAGAAGGATCTTCGTTCGTTGGCTTTGAGTGGAGCGCTGCTTCGTCATATCAGTACAGTATAGGGTATTTGCTTTCGTATAACCATGCGCGTGAGTGGAAAAATTCACTATATATTGCACGGTAGCATTTATGCCTGCGCATGATCTATTGGTGCAATGGCTCCATACCGTTGTCCGTTCCCTTGCATAGCGTTCCGCGCATTCTAGTATAGTGTCATGCTCAAAAACATCTTCCTTTTGACCGGCGAGAACGCCTACGGACTTTCCGAGGAGAGACGGCGGTGGGTTCAGGGGTTTACGCAGAAGCATGGACCTGAAAATTGCAGCTCGGTTTCCTCTTCGGGCCTGACATACGCGCGTTTGCTCGACGAAGTAGCCGTTCTTCCGTTTACCGCCACCAAGCGCCTCGTCGTCCTTGAAGGCATTCCGCCTCTTTCGAAAGACGAGGTCGAGCGCTTGCCAGGAGATATCCATCCCGATGTGATCCTGCTCATCATCGATCCTTCTCCCGATAAGCGCACGACTGCAGCGAAGGCAATCCTCGCGTTGGCGGATGTTCGCACGTTCACGCCGATCAAGGGTGAGCAACTGCAACGATGGATGGTAGAGCGGTGTGCACTCGAGGGTGCGCAGATCGCTCCCGATGCTCTGCGCACGCTCCTTTCCCTCGCCGGTCATGAGCAGATGGTCCTCGATCGTGAGCTACGCAAGCTCTGTCTTTGCGCGCATGGCAGAACCATCACGACGGAGGATGTCCTCGCTCTCGTGCTGCCGTCTGCGGAACAAAACGTCTGGCACATTCTCGATCTGGTTGCTTCCGGGGATACCGCTGCGGTGCTTTCCTTCCTCCGCGTTTGCCAGCGTACGGGTGAATCCGCATCGGGGATGTGGCCGGTACTCCTCTGGACCGTCGCACAGCTCGTCGCTGTTTGGGCAGCGCTGGACAAGGGTGCGCGGACTCCCCAGGAGGTGATGAAGATTTCCGGCGCCAGCTTCGGGAGCGTCCGCAGTCTCCTCCCGGTAGCCAAGCGCATCGATCAGTCGTGTATGCAAGATCTCCTCCGGAGATTCACCGAGGCCGATATTGATCTCAAGACCGGCGCTCTCCGCGCAACGGCAGACGCACTCCAGGAGCAGGAGGCCCTCGTCGATGTTTTGCTTGCTATCCTCACGCGAGGTGCGAGTGCGCGGCGACCACCTGCGATGCATCGATAATCAGCGTGGTTGCGCTTCCCCCTGCTGTTCAATGTTCTGCAGTAACTCCTGTGCCGCACGGTCTTCCTGCTCCCTGCTTTTGAGCTCTTTGCTCTGCAGTTTGCGCTTCCTCTCGCTCCGCACCTGTTCTGTACGGCGTACGATTTCCGATTTCTGCATCGCGGAGATTTCCTTGCCATACTTTTGATCGATCACCGCGAGCTGCTGGCGCTCTTGGTTGAGGATCTGGTTTAAGTTCTGAATTTGCTCCGGCGTCATGATGGGAAGGATGTTGATCCAGTATTGCCGCTCCTCGTCGTTCATGCTCTCGGACGCAAGAATGAGCTCCACGAGATCGTGAAACTTCTCCATTGTCTCCGGAGGAACCGTGACAGCCGAGTGCGCTCCTGAGGAGGGAGGGGGAGTCGTCATACCATGAGCTTAGGACGAATGGGGCACGGAAGCAGCCGCTCACTGTGGAGACCTTCCTGCATGGTCTAGGCAACCTTGAGTACCTCGTAGCGGAATTTCCCTGCGGGCGTGGGGACCTCGACGATATCACCCTCATCCTTGCCGAGGAGGGCTTTGCCTATGGGGGACTCGTTGCTGATCTTGTGCTCAAGAGGGTCTGCTTCCGTGGATCCGACGATGACGTACGTCTCGGGATCCTCGCCCTCGGAGCGGTTGCGTACCGTGACCGTGGTACCGATATCGATCTGCTTGCCTCGCCTTGCGTCGGGCTTCTTCTCGGCGATGATCTTCGCATTCTTGATCTTGAGCTCAAGCTCAAGGATGCGACCCTCGACGAACGCCTGCTCGTTCTTCGCCTCTTCGTATTCCGAGTTTTCCGAGAGATCTCCGTAGGAAATAGCTTCCTTGAGGCGTTGGGCGACCTCTTGGCGGCGGACGGTCTTGAGCTGCTCGAGTTCCTCCTTGAGCTTTCGAAGCCCTTCTTTCGTGACAAGGGTCTGATCTTCATCCCCTGTGCCGGAGCCGTATTCCCCAGCAGATAGGATATCGTCATCGCCTTCAGAGGCAGATGCATTCTGGTTGTTGCCAGGTTCTTCGTGCAGCAGATCGTCGTCGTTGGCCATGAAAAAAGCGTGGGAAAGTCGGGAGGATTCTACGCGATATTAGGCACCTGGCAACCAGTACGAACGAAAAAGATGATATTCGCCTATCGGCTGGCCTGCAGGAGATCGGGCCAGGGCAGCAATGGAAGCTCTGCAGGGTCTTCACGGGTGAGTGCCTCAACGAAGCGCTTGAGCAGCTGGATGTTGGTGATGAGCGGAATACCATGGTCTGTTGCCAGCCTGCGGATGAAGTAGCCGTCCGTCCGCTCCGTCGAAGTACTGTGCGTCGGAACGTTGATCACGAGATCCACGCGTCGCATCTCCAGGTACTCGCGAATGTTGGGTGAGCGTGGCTCGCTGATTTTGTGGAGGAGTCCTGAGGCAATCCCCCTCGACTCCAGAAATTCATGTGTGCGTGCGGTTGCGAAGAACTGAAATCCTCGTTCGGCGAGCATGTGGATCGAGGGGATGATTTCCATTTTGTCCTCGAGCTTGCCAACGGTGATGAGGATGTTGCTCTTTGGCATGCGGAATCCGACGGCCAGGAGCGCGGTCAGCAGGGCTTGCTCTGCATTTCTCCCGAAGCATGCGACTTCACCCGTGCTCGCCATCTCCACGCCCAGGCGTGGGTCTGCGCCGCGCAATCTGGAAAAGCTAAACTGCGCCGCTTTGACCCCGACGTGATCGAGGTCGATGGTTTGATAGCGTCGGTCTGTCGGGGCAATGCCGAGCAGTGCTTGCGTAGCGAGCGTGGCGAAGTTCTCCCCGGTGACTTTGCTCGCGAAGGGGAAGCTGCGGCTCGCTCGGAGATTGCATTCAATCACTTTGATGCGATTGTCGACCGCGAGGAATTGGATGTTGAACGGCCCGGAGATTGCAAGTCCTCGTGCGATACTTTTTGCTACGGATTTCACGCGCCTCAGCGTCTCGAGATTCACCCGCTGGGGAGGCAGGACGATGGTTGCGTCGCCAGAGTGTACGCCGGCATTTTCGATGTGCTCCCCGATGGCATACAGCAGGAGCGATCCATCCTGCGCGACTCCGTCGAGCTCGATCTCTTTCGCGCCGACTTCAAACTTGGAGACGACGATGGGCGCCTCCTTGTTCACGAATGCCGAGAGGCTCAGGTACTCCTCCAGGTCTGCATCCGTATGCACGACAGCCATCGATGCGCCGGAGAGCACGTAGCTCGGACGTACGATGACGGGGTATCCGACCGTTTGGGCAAAAGCTGTAGCGGCGCTCAGATCGGTGAATTCCCGCCATGCAGGCTGGTCAACTGCTAGCTCGTCGAGGAGTGAACTGAACTTGTGCCTGTCTTCTGCGCGGTCGATATTTGCGGGGTGTGTGCCGAGGATCGGGATGCCCGCTGCAGCGATCTTGGGCGCAAGTGAGTTGGGGATTTGTCCGCCCATCGACACTACCACCCCTCGTGGCTGGAGAAGATCGGCAATATCGCGAACCCGCTCGTCGGTGAGCTCGTCGAAAAACAGCATGTCGCACTCGTCGTAGTCGGTGCTCACAGTCTCAGGGTTGCTGTTGAGCATGGCGACACGCAGTCCCTGCCTCTGCAGTTCATGCGTTGCTTGCACGCAGCACCAGTCGAATTCCACAGACGATCCGATGGAGTAGGGCCCACCTCCGAGCACCAGTGCAGACTCTTTGGCTTGTTTCCCTTCTTGGAACCCAATGTCGTGTTCGGTTCCGTTATAGGTGAAATAGAGGTAGTTGGTCTGGGCGGGAAATTCGCCGGCCAGCGTATCGATTTGCTTCACCGCCGGAATGATGCCGTGCTCCTTGCGAAGAGCGCGGACAGATTCGTGGTCCATTCCCGTAGACTGAGCGATAGCCCTGTCGGAAAATCCCATGCGCTTTGCGGATGCAAGGAGTGCTGGCGGCAACTGTTCTCCGGCTTTCACGAGATGCTTTTGGATCTCCGCGCAGCGCGCGATGCCCTCGAGGAACCATTTGTCGATGCCTGTGGCGATGGAAACTTCCTCCGTTGACCACTCTCCCTGCAGTGCTTTTGCCACCGCAAAGATTCTTCGCGGCGTGGCCTTCTTGATCTCTCCCTGGAGCTCTTTGAACTGCAGTTTCGTGTGCAGTATCCCGTCTGCGCCGATGTTGAGCATGCGAACGGCTTTCTGCAGTGCCTCCTCGAAGGTGCGACCGAGGGCCATGACCTCCCCTACGGATTTCATCTCACTCGTGACCTGTTCGGAAACAAACCGAAACTTCTGCAGGTCCCAGCGTGGCATCTTCACAGCGACGTAGTCGAGGGATGGCTCAAAGTCTGCGCAGGTCGTCTTGGTGATTGCGTTGCGAATCTGTGGAAGGGTGTAGCCCAGTGCGAGCTTTGCAGCCACGAAAGCGAGCGGGTAGCCGGTCGCCTTGGAAGCGAGTGCCGAACTGCGACTCAAGCGGGCGTTCACCTCGATGACGCGGTACGCGCGGGATCGAGGGTCGAGCGCGTACTGGATATTGCACTCGCCGACGATGCCGAGGTGTCGTATGACCTTGAGGGCGATGCTTCGCAACATGTGATAGTCGGTGTTGTCGAGTGTTTGGCTCGGGGCGACAACGATCGACTCTCCGGTGTGGATGCCCAGCGGGTCGACGTTCTCCATGTTGCACACGGTGATGCAGTTGTCGGCGTAGTCCCGTACGACTTCATACTCGATCTCCTTCCAGCCCGTGAGGTCCTCTTCGACGAGCACTTGTGGGGATTCGACGAATGCCACTTTGCAGAGTTCCTGCAGTTCCTTCTCGTTCATAGCCCGTCCGCTGCCCTTGCCTCCGAGTGCGTACGCGGCACGCACGATGACCGGACAGCCAATCGTCTTTCCTGCCTCCATCGCTTGGTCGAGCGTGTTGCAGGCGAAGGACCGCGGAACATCCACGCCGATGGAATTCAGTTCGGCATTGAAGAGCGCTCGATCCTCCGTTTTGCGAATGCTCTCCACGGGCGTTCCGAGCACCGTAACGTCATGTTTCTTGAGGATTCCCTGATCGTCGAGGGCCACACCGCAGTTTAGGGCCGTCTGTCCACCGAAGCTCAGCGCGATCGCCTGAGGCTTCTCGATTCCGATGATCCTCTCCACGAAGCCGGGAGTCACCGGCTCAAAGTACACACGATCAGCGAGTCCCCAACTCGTTTGGTTGGTAGCGATATTGGGGTTGATGAGCACCACGCGTAGCCCCTCTTCCTTGAAGGCTTTGATCGCCTGGCTTCCGGAGTAGTCAAATTCGCCGGCTTCTCCGATCTTCAATGCACCGGATCCTAGGAGTAAAACTGTTTTAATTGAGGAAAACGCCCCCCTCCCGCCCGTATGGGCGCCGGAGGAGCCGACGTCCTTGTTCGCGATCATGTCCGGTGGAGCGTAGGCGAAAATGGGAACGTGGGAAAGTGAAAACGAAAAAAAATTTCTCCAGTGGGAATACCGATATCCATGCACCGTATCGCATGGTTCTCCGTTTTCCTCTCCGTGCCGCTATACGTATCTGCAGCGGGACCTCGCGATTATCTGCTCAACGATGCCGAAGATATCGAGCGTGATCTTCAGATGCTGCGGGAGCAGTCAGGCTGGAGCGAACGCGATGAGCGGGATCAAGAATCACAAGATGTGTGGTCTCTCGACGAAGAGAGGCGCACAGGCAAACTTGAGGAGAGTACGGAGCAGGGCCTCGTGCAGATCCGAGTGGATGGCGTTCCCGTGGATCTCGAAGATGTTCCGTCCAGGAGCTGGTTCGCTCCCTATGTACGCTCTGCGGCCGATCTGGGAATAGTCTCGGGGTATCGGGGCCTACAGGGTTGCCGCTCGGGAGGTACGGCCCTTCGGATTCGGTTACCATCGAGCAGCTTGCGAAGATCGCGCTCCTGGCTGCAGGCATAGATGCGGTGTCGTGTTCGGGATTCCCCCTCAAGGCAGCAGCGCGCACGCGGTGGTCAGAGTTATTCATTTCCTGCGCCGAGCGCCTCCAGTGGGCTGTGTATGCCGATGGATCTGTGGATCTTTTGCGACCGGCAACACGCGCTGAAGTGGTGGTGACTCTCCTCCAGGCATTCGGGGTAGAGCTTGTTGCCATCGATGCCACACCCTTCGCCGATATCGACAGTTCGACCGAATTTCGGTCAGCGATCTTGCGCGCACACGAGGATCGCATCGTTTCGGGGTATGCGGATGCAGAGGGAAATCCCACGGGCCGCTTCGGCCCACTCGATGCGGTCAATCTAGCAGAGGTCGCCATGATCGTCATACTCGCGAGAGAGCTGTACGGAGGATTGTGATGCCCGCCCTCTCACCAGTCCCCGACTAGACGTGGCTTCGGTGTCTCTGCTTGAGGCTCGCGGCAATGAGTTTGGATTTGTGCGAGTGAAGCATGTTGATTTCCATGAGCACCGATCCCATGAGGATGAATCCGGCACCGGCAATATGATATGGCTTGATGGGGCTTCCTAAGTACGCGTTAGCAAATGCCAAACTTGCGATGATGGTGAGATTGAGCAGCAGCGATACTCGATACACCGGCAACCGCTCCATAGCCTCGTAGAAGCAGAAGAGGTTGAGGAACCGAGAAAAAAATCCGTATCCGATAAGCGCGACGATGAGTTCCATGGGAAAGGCTCGGAGTTCCTTAAGAAGCGTTTGGAGCATAAAGGGCGATAAGAGGAAGAAGACCCCCATGCCGGCACAGGCGCGACAGAACATCACGAGTTCCGGGGGTACCTTGTGCAGATGCCGCCTAAAGACAATGCCGCCACAGCCGTAGAAGATCGATGCGAGCAAGATGTACGCGTCCCCCATGGAAAGAGCTATGCCTTGCGAGAAGCCTCGCAAGGCGACAATGGCGACTCCGGCGAAAATGCAGAGTGCTCCAAGCGTCTGGTTCCACATCATCCGTTCCCGCAAGAGGAGTACCGCGAGAATCACGAGAACGATGTTTTCGAAGCGAATGAAGAGCTCGGCGTTGACCGGCCCCGTCATGCGAATTCCGGTGAATACAAGCAGCGGGGCAATGACACTGTTACTGAGCGCCACAGTGATGATCGCCATCCATGTTCCGCGGTTCAGGCGCATCAGGCGTTGAGTGATCGGAATGACTCCGAACGAGAGTATGGTGAAGAGCATCATCAGCGATTCGCTGATGAAGAGCATCGAGAGCGGCGAAAGAGCTCCCGCAAGGGCTGCGGCAAACGTCACGGATGTCGATCCGGCGAGGATTGCGATGCCGAGGGCGCTCCACCCCACAGCGGTTGAGGTTTTGGGGCGATGCAAGACACGGAGTGGTACGCGAAGTGCGCGAAGAGACATATCAAAGCATTATATCATCATATCTTTCTTCGGACAATTTGCCTCAGGGGTCGTTGATTGATGACCGATGCACTTTCTCAATGAAGGCATGCTGGGATGGGAAACCAGGCATTTTGTCTTCTGGTGGTCGATGTTCCATCATGTGTTATTCGTCTTCGTCCACATCAAGGCCCAAATGCCTTCGCAATCTGATTCTGAGAAAATCGGGATCAAGAGTCTCCTGCTCACAACCAGGAAATTGGACACTAAAATAGTCGTCCCCTGCATCGTCCACCAAAAATGTGCTATCAAATGCATCATTTTCCTTAGCGGCTCTCATAATCTCTTCTAACTGAGGTCTTGTTCCTTGCCGAATAACAATACAATTTTTAATCTCATCCGTTGGATTAGATACTGGAGCGACATCAAAGAACTGGTGTTCTGGTGTTTTCTAGTGTGTTTATTATAACATAAATAATTAACTCTTACAATGGGGAATTTCAATAACTCTAGTGAACCATAATGGTGCCGCCGGCTGGACTTGAACCAGCATGCCCCGGTAAGGAGGCAGGGGATTTTAAGTCCCCCGTGTATACCATTTCACCACGGCGGCATAGCACCATTGTACCTTAGATCGGCAGCTGCTCGACGTTGAGTTTTGGCGGGGAGTGTCCGCCGTGCTCTCCAACAGCGAGGGACTCTCCGGTGATCGGGTCGATCTCCTCTGCGGTGACGATGAGGCGTCGTAAGGTCGTGCCGACGGGCGTGCAGGTCATGAGTGTTGCCGTGCGACGATCCACAGGTTGGTCGAGCACAGTGACATCACTGGACTTCACCTCCTTCTTCTGCACGATGCGGTAGCGGTGCCTGTCGCCTCCGAAAAACACCCAGTACTCGTCGCCGACAGCAAGCTCATGGAGCCTAGCAAAGACGTTTTTGTAGTGCCCGGGTGCCCATGGGTAGTAGGAGCTATGGCCCGTGACGAAGAAGTTTCCCGCCTGACCCGGTCGCGCGGTTCCCGGGTAGTGGACGATGCCGTGCTGCAGCGCGTCTTGGATGTCTGTCTCCACTCCCACCCAGTTTTCCTGCAGGAGATTTTGGTAGGAGGGCGTAACGAGCGGGACGTTGAGGTTGAGCTTCGGGATGATCACGCGGTTATCGGGAGGTCCCACCTCAGGAAGGAAGCTCAGCAGATCCCCTGCGGCTCTCCCGGCAACCGCCAGTGACGGGCTCTTCAGGAGCTTGTCTCTGAGGGCTTCGTCGACCGTCGAAGCGAGATCCTGGGCGCTTTGGATCGACTGAATCGGGCGAGCGTTGCTGCGGACGATCTCCCAGAAGCTCTGGTAGTTCAGCGTGAGGAAAATCGCGGTGAAGAGCGCTGCGAACGTGCAGCCAAATCGCACGGTGTCGAGGACGAAGAGCGTTCCGCGGCTGTAGCGCTTCGGCTCCGCGTTCTTCCGGATGATCCAGACCGGTTGGCTCAGAAATCCCCAGCACGCTTCATGCATGCGTCCGCACGATGAGCGTGCGCTGCGCAGAGCTGCGACGAGGTCTGCGGCACTCATTTTGTACTGTCTGGCACTCTCCTCCATAGCGCTCATCGCCGTGCGGTATGCCGCCAGCTTTCCCGATTGCAGGAGTGCGATCGCCTCCTTCGGTCGCAAGCATCTGCGCTGAGGAGCGCTACCATGCGGAGCTTCGTCGACGGTCGCTTCCTGTGCCTGGGAATCCTCCTGCTGTTTTGACGTTACTTCCCATACCACTGTCTCCTCTCCGGTTGCTGTGGATTGCTCTTCATGCTCTTGCTGGGTGGACTCTTTGCAGGCTTGGCATGAAGGATCCATCTGATCGCTCGATGCTTGCTCACTCATATCCTCAGACGGAAGCACGATGCTGCCATCGGGGAGGATCTGGGCACGGTGTTGGCGGGGGTCGAGAGGTATCACGGAAGTATACAGGAAAATGCCTTGGGATGCACTAGTGTAAGCCGGAATCTAGGCTTTGAGAAATGCCAATTATATACGCGCATATCACTGGATGATGCCCCCTCCGACGATCTCCTCGCCGCGGTACAGCACCAGCGCTTGACCGGGACTTTGCGGTGGAAGGGGTGTAGTGAGCCGAAATACCCCTTTTGTACCACTGTAGCTGAGCACGCCGCGGTGCTTTGTGGAGAGTGATCGCGTACGGCACTCGAAGGGTGCTTCCAGCGATTCCTCGGGTTTCCACGATACCCAAGCGATGTCTCCGATGGTCACGTCGTTCACTTGCTCGCTGCCGCGGTCGGCAACGACGAGTGCGTTTTCCTGAGTGCGCTTTTCTACGACCTCGAGGGGGATCTTGAGGCCACCGATTCCGAGACCTTTGCGCTGCCCCAGGGTGTAGAGCGCAAGTCCCTCGTGAGTGCCCATCACCGTGCCGTCCCTGCGCACAATCGGGCCTGGCTTGAGCGCATCGCTGAGGTGCCTCTTGAGAAATTCCTCGGGAGTCTTCTCGGGAAAGAAGCAGAGATCCTGGCTCTCCCGGTAGGAAATGTCATCAAATGGCACACCGAATTCTTTGGCGAGACCATAGACCTGGGACTTCTGCATTGCCCCCAGGGGAAATAAGCAATGGGATAGTTGCTCCTGCGAAAGACCGTAGAGGTAGTAGCTTTGATCTTTGGTTTTGTCGACAGCCTCAAGGAGCAGACACCTCCGCAGCGGAGCTTCATGAACCTCCGCTGCGGAGGCTGATTCCTCAACCGCAACGCGCGCGTAGTGTCCCGTTGCAAGTTTTTCACAGCCGTACTCCCTCATGAGCTCGATGAGTTTTCCAAACTTGATCGTGCGGTTGCAGCCGATACAGGGATTGGGCGTCAGGCCTTTTCTATGACTCTCGAGGTACGGATCGACGACACTGCTTTTGAATTCCTCGCTCAGGTCGACGATGTGATAGGGGATACTCAGCGTCTCGGCGACCTTCTGCGCACGCATGGCATTTTGGGTTGTGCAGCACTTGCTCGGAAGGATCTCGGCTAGTGCTGGCGCGAGCGGATCAGTCCAGAGGAGAAAGCGTACAGCAACCAGTTCGTGGCCTGCTCTTTTGAGCAGATACGCTACGACGGAGCTATCTATGCCACCGGAGAGGGCCACGAGTACGCGCATAGCTTTGATGGTACGATGCTCCGAATGTCGCTGAAAACGTTTTTTCATTTTTTCGTGGATGCTATTCAAACAAACAAACAAACCAACAAACCTACCTGTCCGGTAGGCGAAGAACCGAGCAAACGCCCCTTTTTCTATTTCCATTGTAAGGATAACCATTACAATGGGTTCCATGTCTAAATCTTCTTCATCACTCGAATCTTTCATCGCTCATGCACGTCAGAAAGGCATGGACCACCAGACGATCCGCATGCTTCTGCTTTCTGCAGGATGGAAGGAGCGAGACATCGCTGCGGCGACTGCGGAGCAGGGGCTCGATATGCCCGTGCCCATCCCCGCCGATGCTGGAGGTGCGCGTGATGCTTTTTATCATCTACTTACCTTTGCAGGACTCTATGCCGTCGTCATCAGTTTCCTCATCCTTGCCTACGCCTACATCAACCGCTGGCTTCCGGATGTCGCGCTCGAGCCGTACGCAACTGAGGAGGGTTTCCGCATGTCGATTCGCTGGTCGCTTTCGGCGATCATCGTCGCGTATCCGGTCTTTGTGTGGATCTCAAGGATTCTCCTTTCCGAGCTCAAAGCACATCCCGAAAAAGTCAGTGGAGGTGTGCGCAGGTGGCTGACGTACCTCACGCTCTTTGTCGCGGCCTCTGTGCTGATGGGAGACGTCATCGCACTGATCTTCTCGCTGCTCAATGGTGAGATCACGCTGAGGTTCTTCCTCAAGGCTCTCGTGGTGTTTGTGGTGACCGGATCGGTGTTCCTCTACTACTTCCAGTCCCTGCGCATCGATCCTGGTGCGCTTAGTGCTCTCAATAAGAAGTACGGTTCGGTAACAACCGTCGCTGTCCTCGCCTCGTTTATCTACGGACTGGTGCTCGTGGGCTCACCCGGTACGGAACGTCTGCGGAAGATCGACGCTCAGCGCGTGAATGACATTCGTACGATCGCTGAAGCAACGCTCGATGTCGTGCACGGTACCGATCGCTGGAGCAGACCGGTGTCCTCTGGCCCGATCAAGTCTCTCCCCAAATCCTTAGAGGACATCGCTCAGGGAAGTGAGCGCCAGCGCGTTCCCCTCAGTGACGGCACAGGAGCCCCGTACGTCTACTCCGTTGTCGATCGCACGCACTTCTCTGTCTGTGCGGTGTTCTCCTTCGAGAATCGCGAGCAGTACGCGCCATTCTGGGATCACCCCGCAGGAAAGCACTGCTACACGTTTGACGCGGCAGTGATGAATCTGCCTTAGGATAGGAAGAAAAAGTCGAAAAGGACTACGAGGACGAAGAGGAATTCCTCTTCGTCTTTTTCGTCTTCTTCGTCCTTGTTTTCCTTTATCATATTGCCATGGACGAACGCATCGTCGCTCTTCGGAAGGAATTTGCAGAGGTCAATGTGTCCCTCGAGGATCCTGCCGTGTTTAGTGATGTGCAGAAGCTCAAAGCCCTCAGCAAGCGTCGCAAGGAGCTCGAGCCCATCATGAAGCTTGCCGATGAGCGCGATGCGGCGCTACGCGCCATCGCATCTGCAGAGGAGTTTGAGGGAGACGCCGAACTCAAAGACATTGCTCTCGCTGAAGCAGCAGATGCCCAGAAGCGCCTGCCTGCCCTTGAAGAGGAAATCCGTAAGCGCATGGTGCCGAAGGATCCGGACGACGATCGTTCCGTCATCCTCGAAGTGCGCTCGGGTGCTGGGGGAGACGAGGCAGGACTCTTTGCCGCTGAACTTCTCAAGATGTACCTTCGCTACAGCGAAAACCAGGGATGGAAGTCTGAGCTTGTCGACAGTTCCCATGCCGATGCGGGTGGAATCAAAAACGCGACTGCGCGCATCACGGGTGATGGTGTGTACGGGGCACTGAAGTTTGAGTCCGGCGTGCACCGTGTCCAGCGCATCCCCGAGACGGAAGCCAAGGGTCGCGTGCACACCTCTACCGTCACCGTTGCCATCCTTCCGGAAGTGGAGGAGGTCGATATCGTCATCAACCCCAATGATCTGCGGATCGATACCTTCCGCAGCGGTGGCGCAGGAGGTCAGAACGTCAACAAAGTCGAGTCTGCGATCCGTATCACGCACATTCCCACGGGTGTAGTGGTGGCATGCCAGACGGAGCGCTCGCAGCTCCAAAATAGGATGAATGCGATGTCGCTTCTCCGCAGCCGTCTCTACGCCGCTGAGCAGGAGCGCAAGGCGAAGGAACGAGGAGATCTCCGTAGCAGCCAGATCGGCACAGGAGACAGGAGCGAGAAGATCCGCACGTATAACTTTCCCCAAGACCGCATCACCGATCACCGCATCAACGAAAACTTCAGCAATATCCCGGCAGTGATGGATGGCGATCTCGGTGACATTGTCACAGCACTCGGCGAGGCCGATACCGCTGAGCGTATGAAGGCAAAGTCGTGAACAATCAAAATTGCCCGGCTCCAGAGGAGAGCCGGGACTTTGTGGAAGAACGCTATCGCCATGGCTGAGCACAGACCGCGATAAATCCCTGGGCGACGATAATGCCGCAAGCCACGGATCCCGTGATCATTTTCCACTTGCGGGATCGTGCATAGTGCAGGCAGAGACCTGCGATGATGAGCCCGAAAGCCAATGCTCCCATCACCTGGTCACTGGTCACTCGGTACATGTCGTACACGATGCCAAAGAAGTAAATCCCCAGAGTGATGACCGTCATTGCTGCGACAGCCCAGAGACTCTCGGCAATCTGACCTCTTTTTGCAGACACCGCGCTGAAGATCGCCACAACGCTGGCGACAAGCAGAATTCCCGCAATTTCCCGTAACATGATGCCCCCATGATTTAAAGAGCAGCGTCCTAGTCTGAGGGACGGCTGCGCCACAATTCCCAGCCGAATTGGCTCAGACTTAATTATATAGTACAACTACATACAAAATAAGCAAGTCCTACGGCTGACCTACACAACCTCCTTCCCCTCGCTTTGAGAAGCCATTCTCGAGGGGGATATGTCCCTCGGCAGTTCCTCCGATGTTCGCGTTTCCGGGAGAAGCGGTAGGAGGGGGAGGGGGAGGAAGCTACTCAGGATCGCGATCCACAACACTTTGTCGAGATGGGTGTAGTTCGCCGCGAGCGTCTCTGTGGCTTGGTGTACATCGAAGAGGTTTACGAGAGCAGCTCCCCCGATGTCACTGAGCGCGAGTCCGATATTCATGATGCTCGCGAGCACCGCAAAGACCGTTGCCTCCACTCCCTTCGGGCACACGCGTGCGACGAGCACGAGGAGCGGGAGGAAGCCGATCTCGGTGAGTGGCGCAGAGATCAGCGTATCAGCCATGGCAAAGAGCTTGGGGCTGACGCCGAGGAGTTCGTACCATCGGTACACGAGCCCAAGGGTTGGAAGACTGAGGATCACGCTTGCAAGTACGATCCCAAAGAGGAGCTTTTTCATGGGAATAGCGATCAGCCATTTGCGGAAGATCAGCACGCCGATGATGCCCATGAGCCTGCTGAGAACAGAAAGCCTGCCGAAGAACTCCGGATCAAAGTGCAGCTCGTCGATCATGTAGTACCCAAGTGCACCTCCGCTACTGGGGGTTGCACGCCACACGAAGAGGAAGAGTGCCGACCAGAGGATCGCGGGCGTCAGCGCCTCTCGAAATTTCCTCCATGTATCTCGGATGTTCCACGTCACTCGATCAGCCGGTGACTCGTGGAGAAATACGGCAACGAGCGACGTGAGCAGCGGCAGCATTGCCGTCAGGAGAAACACTCTGCGCGCACCAATGGATTCTGTGAGCACTCCAGACGCGTAGGCAACGGTGAGTCCGCCAAACATGATTGCTGCTCTGCAGATGCTCTGGAGCTTTCCTGCGGCGGCATGCGATTTGCTTCGCTCCGCTACGATCCCATCGACGATCACATCCGCGAGCGCAAATCCAAGAGCGGAAATAGTCTCAGCAAAGAGGACGCCGGAAAAGTCCTTCACCCAGGTTGCCAGGGAGAGGTAACCGATGCTCCCAAGCATGCCGCTCAATATCAGGTACGGCTTTCTGCGAAGTCCCCGTAGGGGAACGCGATCGGAGATCAGCCCGTAGAGAGGCTTGATGCTCCAGGGCATGATCGCAATCGATCCGAGGATCCCGAGCTGCTCTAAGCTCAGACCTAGCTCGTCTTTGTAGAAAAACGTTGTGGCAACACCGGCGAGACTCGATGCTCCCGCGATGAAATACACGAAGGGAATTAATGCTAATGAGAGATCGAACTTCTTCATACTGTCGCAGTGTGTAGTTCACCCTGAGCGTGTCGAAGGGTGAAGGTGACAAATGGGATCAGCGCCGTCGAGAGATCGATGCGCTTCACGTCAGTTACGGAGCGATTGCATGGTATCGATGCGCTTCTGGATCAGAGTTTGCGTGCCGATGTCTCTACGAAATCGCACAGGACCCTGAATACCTGAGCACATTTTTTGCGCAATTTCCTCCGCTTCCTCTAGGGTTGAACCTATTCCCACAACTCCTATAGATCGTGAGCCTCCAAGCAGGAGTCTTCCGTGGGAATCCTGTGAAACATCGCCGAGGTACACGCGCGCATTGGTAGTATCACCCTTGGGAATATCTATAGGCTTTCCCACCTCAAGCTTTGCACTCGGGTAGCTTGCTGGCGTCACGTACTTGCAGACAGTTGCCTTCTTTTGGAAGCGCGCCATCCCATCATCGATCGAGCCTTCGATCATCCCAAGGCAGAGATCTACAAAGTCCGACTCAAGGATCGGTAGTACGTTGAGTGCCTCCGGATCACCAAACCGCGCATTGTATTCGATCACGCGTACTCCATCTCTTACCGCTATGAAGCCGCCGTACAGGATGCCGCGGTAGGGATGTCCGCATTCTTTGATCAGCGCCTGTGCAATGCTGCGATTGATCCTCTTTGCCTCAGCGAGATCGGCATTTGTGAGGAAGGGGAGTGCATGATCTACGCAGGAGTACGTTCCCATGCCCCCTGTATTGGGTCCTGTATCTCCCTCGTAGGCTCTCTTGTGATCTTGCACAGCAGGCATATCGACGACGGATGTTCCCGAGACAAAACTCATGAGACTGAACTCTACGCCAACGAGTTTTTCCTCGAGAACGACGGTGCCGCACTCTGCAATGCACTCCTCTGCGTAGGCAATACCTTCCTCGCGCTTCTGAAAATGCTCTCCGCTGACTTTCACGCCTTTTCCTCCCTTGAGAGCGTCGTACTTCACGACGAATTCACCATCGCACCTCTCGACGAATGCATTCATCAATTCGGGGTCAGCCCTTTGGAAAGCCATAAACTTAGGATACGACTCGATGCCGTTCTTGTGCATCAACTCTCTCGCAAATGCCTTCGAGCTCTCGATGCGTGCAAGGGATTTCCTCGGCGCGATGCAGGGTATGCCGATCTCTTCGAGCGCATCAGCAAGACCCCCGCCAATCGGATCATCGGGTCCGATGAGGGCAAAGTCCGGCTTGTGCTCCTGAGCGATACTGAGCACCTTTGAAAAATCCATGATGTCGACCGCTTGGTGATACTCCGCGATTTTTGCGATCCCCACGTTGTCATTGGGACTGAGTGCGACGAGACGGGGCTTATGGCGACTGCGCATGAGCGCCTCGGCGATGGCGTGCCCACGAGCGGAGGAGGAAACGAGGAGAATCTTCATGGAACGGACAATGATGAAAGGTAATCCAAGGATAGCATGTCTTCTCTGTCTTTTGAGTCCCCTTCGCCTTCTTCGTCCTTTTATCCTTACACCAACGCCATCATCTTCTGATCCCCACTATTGTCCTCAGCCATCTGTTCTGCATCGAAAGCTTCGCGCGTCTCATTGCGGCCAGAGCCGAGATCTCTGAGGAGCTTCTTACTTACTTCGGGAGTCGGATACTTTCCGGTGAAGCAGCCCTCGGAGAATTTCTTGATCTGCGGGTTTCCATACCGGACGGCAGAACGAATGTCTTCGATGGAGTTATAGAAGAGACCGTCAGCTCCGATGTACTTGCGAATTTGCTCGATGCTCATGTTGGCAGCGATGAGCTCGTTTGTCGTCGGGAGATCGATGCCGTAGGGATCTGGACTGATGATCGGTGGGGATGCCGAGGCGAAGTAGACTTTTTTGGCTCCCGCTTCGCGCGCGATCTCGACGATCTTCTTGCTGGTATTGCCTCTCACGATGGAGTCGTCCACAAGGAGGACATTCTGGTTTTTAAACTCGAGGTCGATGGGGTGCAGCTTGAACTTTAGGGAACGCTTACGCATGGATTGCCCTGGCATGATGAAGGTTCGCCCGATGTAGCGGTTCTTCACAAACCCTTCTCGGTAGCGCACCTTGAGTTTGTCCGCGAGGCCGGCAGCGGCTGGGCGTCCGGTATCGGGAATGGGAATGACCGAGTCGATCTTCACGCCTGCTTTCTTGATCTGTTGGGCGAGGGCTTCTCCCATGCGCACGCGGGCCTTGTACACGTTCACGCCGTCGATTGTTGAGTCCGGTGCCGCGAGGTAGACCCACTCGAACATGCAGGGGCTTAAGTGACCCTTCGCGATCTGCCTGCTATGCAGTCGGTTCTTGTGGTCGATGAAAACCGCTTCTCCGGGGCGGATGTCGCGGACGAATTCGAAGTCGAGAGCGTGGAAGACCGTATTCTCCGAGGTGATCATGTACTCCTCCTTCATGCCGTAGCGACGCTTGCCTAGCTGCAGCGGGCGGATGCCGTGTGGATCGCGGAAACCGAGGATGCCCTGGCCTCCGATGAGCGCAACTGCCGAGTACGCACCCTTGCACTTTCCCATGACCGTTTTCACCGCGCCGAAGACATGGTCGGGCGTCAGTTTCTTTGGATGCTGGTGTCTGAGTCCTACGGCAAAGACGTTGAGAAGGACTTCAGAATCCGAATTGGTATTGAGGTGGTGGTACTCCTTCTCCATCAGTCTTCTTCGGAGGTCTGCAGCATTGGTGAGGTTGCCGTTGTGGGCAAGGGCGATGCCGAAGGGTGTGGAGATGAAGAAGGGCTGTGCCTCAAACTCACTGCTGCAACCTGCGGTCGGGTAGCGCACGTGCCCTATGCCCATGGGGCCTTGAAGACGCTGCAGGGACTTGGCATGGAAGACGTCGCGGACCATGCCATTGCTCTTCTTGAGATGGAACTGGTCGTTACAGGTGACGATGCCCGCGGCGTCCTGTCCGCGGTGTTGGAGGACGATGAGACCGTCATAGAGATCTTGGATGACGTCGCGGAAGCCGGAGACAGCAATGATGCCGCACATGGACTTAGGGCGTTGGGGGTAGGGCGTAGGTTGTAGGCACGCTCAAGAAGACCCTGCGGACGGGTGTCCGGAGCGTCGAAACGGAAGGGAAGTGATCCTCCACGCAAGAATTCTACAGAGGATTTTCTTCGCCGCAAGCGTGATATTCGCGCCGAGTACACTTGAAATCCTGTGGATTTTCAGCACAATGCATTGACATGGAAACGCGCAATGCTCCGGCAATGGATCTCGGAGACGATGTCCAGTGGGGCAGCCGCTGGCACGAGATTCTCCCAGAGCACTACCCTCCGCAGTGGCTTAAGAATGGACAGCTCTATTTCGCAAATGCCCACGTTGCCGGAGCGATCCGCGATGCTTTTCGACTTGCGCCTGATCACAAAGAACTCCTGATGACTGAGGTCGCATGCGTCCTTGAGACCTTCAACCACCGCGTCCTTCCCCCGGATGATATTGCAGAGCAGGTCACGCAGGGGCTTCGACGCGTACTCATTAGCACGGGGGTGCTCTCCGAGTTCCCACCCCCTCAACCTCGTCAAGTGCCGGCGCGTCGTCGCCCGAAAACTCCCGCTGCCTCGTCATCGACTGAGCGCTTGCATGGGGATACAGACGCTACTGTCGCGGATGCGCCTCTGGATGCGATTCCTTACAACCAGGAGGAGGCGATCGCCGCCAATGCGGATGATGGTCAGAACGGCAATGGCCACGGGCAGATGGAAGCTCGCGACACGCGCCTCCAAGATTGCATCCCCGAGGATTGCATTAGGAAGTTTTCTCAGCAGCAGCAGAAGGAGTACCTCATGTGCATTGCCATTAACGTTCTTGAGGAACGCTTCCGCGTCGGTGACGTGTACATGGGTTGCCTCCGCGATACGGTGTGGCGCGTGCTCGCCCCGAAGATGCGTAGCCATGAAATGCTCGATCAATCCGATGTACGGAGTGCCAGAAGAGCTCTGCGAGAGCGCGTGGATCGTATCCTCTCCAACATCAAGCGCATCGTGCGCAAGCCGACAGATCAATGCCATAGCGTGAAAGGATCAGCGGGTTTCCAGGAGAGGAGGATAGCCGCGAGGAAGGAAAAAACTGCCTAGAAAAGCGCTCCGATCATCTCAGGGACTGGGACTCAGATCTTTGCGAGCTGCCGCTGCTTTGCTTGAACACAATTTTTGATCAAAGAACAAACGGTCATCGGTCCTACCCCTCCCGGTACGGGGGTAATCGCCGATGCCACGTCCTGTACGCCATCGAAGTCCACGTCCCCAACAAGCTTTCCGCCGACACGGTTTGTGCCTACGTCGATCACCACTGCCCCGCGCTTCACCATGTCTGCCGTGATCATCCCGGGTTTGCCGACAGCAGCAATGAGGATATCGCCCTGCTTGGTGATGGAAGCGAGCTGCTTGGTCTTGCTATGGCAGACGCTGACGGTTGCATCGCGATTGAGGAGCATCATCGAAAGGGGTTTTCCTACGATGTTGCTCCTTCCGACGATCACGGCGTGCTTGCCTGCAACGGGAATCTCGAAGTGCTCAAGAAGCATGACGATGCCTGCCGGGGTTGCCGGAGGAAGGTGCTCGAATTCCGTTGAGAGGAACATCTTTCCGAGGTTGTAGGCCCCAAATCCATCGACGTCTTTCTTGGGATCGATTGCTCGAATGATACTTGGGACGTGCGATTGGAGGTGGGCTGGCAGGGGGAGCTGGATGATGAAGCCCGTCACATCGGCATCGGCATTGAGTCGATCGATTTCCGCAAGCAGCTCCTCGAGCGTCACTGCTTTTGGAAGGTGTCGGTGCTCGGAGCGCATCCCAACCTCGGCACAGCTCTTCATCTTCTGCAGGATGTAGCTTGAGCTTCCCGGATCATCTCCCACTTGCACGACAACGAGCTTGGGGTCGAGATGTGCAATCTTTGGTTTCAAGTCGGCGAGTATCGCTGCAGCTGCCTCGCGGCCGGAGAGGAGGAGGGCGGACATGGATATAGCGTAGAGCTTTCAGCTTTCAGCTTCTAGTCATCATCCAGATCTTCTCCGCAACTTCCTCCATTTTTCCTGAGGAATCGATCCTCAGGACATCCGGCTGACATGCTTGTTCGTAGAGACCGTAGACTTTTCTCTGAAAGGCATCGACTTCAAACTGATCCTTCGCTGCACGTCTCCAAACGCGCTTCGCGCAGACTTTGTAGGGAGGGAGCAGGAGAAAGGTCTGATCGGGCCTTGGAAATGCATCATTGATGGCGAGCAGCCACGAAGCGTCGAGTCCTTGTGCCGCGCCGTAGACGATCGTCGAGAGCGTATAGCGGTCGGTGATGACCGTTTTTCCTGCAGCGAGTGCGGGCAGGATCACCCCTGCAACGTGATCGGCGCGGTCGGCGCAGAAGAGCAGCTGTACTGCCTTGGGATCCGGGAGGCGATCACCCTTGAGCATCGTGCGGATCTGCGTGCCAATCGGCCCGTCCGTTGGCTCGGCCGTGAGCACGACATCGTGTCCCTCCTGCTTCAGGCGCTCAGCAAGAAGCTTGCTGTGCTTTGTGGTTCCTGCGCCGTCGGGGCCTTCGAGGACGATGAGAGGCATGCAAAAATTGTAGCAGTTGTGGATGCACGAGGGGCATCTTTACAGAAACCGCAGCGGAGGTTCATGAACCTCCGCTGCAGAATCGATTGTATGGGCATTTACATCATGTCCATTCCGCCTCCCGGCATGGCAGGAGCTGCGGGTTCGGGCTTGGGGATATCGGTGATGCCGACTTCGAGGGTGAGGAACATGGAAGCGACGGATGCGGCATTTTCCAGTGCGCAGCGCGTGACCTTCTTCGGGTCGATGACCATGCCTTTCACGAGGTCCTCGTACTTGTCCGTGAGGGCGTTGTAACCATTGTCACCGGTGAGATCCTTCACCTTCGTCACCACGACCTCTCCGGACACTCCGGAATTGGAGGCGATGAAATGCGCAGGAGCTGTGAGGGCGTTCATGACGATCTCCACACCGAGCTTTTCGTCATCATCCTTGGTGTCCTTGATGAGCTTCTCGAGCACGGGGAGTGCGCGGATGTAGGCTGTGCCTCCACCGGCGACGATGCCCTCTTCTGCTGCTGCACGGGTTGCGGAGAGTGCGTCCTCCACGCGGTGCTGTTTCTCCTTCTGCTCGACTTCCGTTGCGGCACCTACCTTGATGACGGCGACGCCTCCGGAGAGCTTGGCGAGTCGCTCCTGGAGCTTCTCGCGGTCGAAGTCGGACTTCGTGTTGTCGATCTGGACTTTGATCTCACTGACACGGTCCTCGATGTCCTTCTTCTTTCCGGCACCGCCGATCACCGTGCAATTGTCTTTGTCCGCCACGACACGGCGGCACTTGCCGAGGTCCTCGATGGTCGCGTTCTCGAGCTTGAGTCCCACTTCCTCGGAGATCACGCGGCCACCCGTGAGGATGGCGATGTCTTTGAGGATCTCCTTCCTGCGGTCGCCGAAGGCCGGAGCCTTGATGGCGAGTGTGGAGAACGTGCCGCGGAGCTTATTGACCACGAGCGTTGCAAGCGCCTCGCCTTCGACGTTCTCCGCGATGATCACGAGTTCCTTCCTTCCACGCTGGGCGAGCGCCTCGAGCACGGGGAGGATTTCCTGGATCGATCCAATCTTCTTGTCGGTGATGAGGATGTAGGGGTTCTCGAACGACGCTTCCATGCGCGTGGTGTCCGTGACGAAGTACGGCGAGATGTAGCCCTGGTCGAACTGCATCCCTTCGACGTACTCCTTCTCGATGCCGAGCGTCTGGCCACTCTCGACGGTGACGACGCCGTCCTTGCCGACTTCCTCGATGACCTCGGCGATTACGTCGCCGATCTCCTCATCTTGCGCAGAGATCGTAGCGACCGCGGCGTACTCCTCCTTCTTCGAGACGTTCTTCTTGATCTTCTCGAGGTGTCCGTCGACGGCCTTCACGGCCTTGTCGATGCCACGCTTGATGGAGATGGCGTTACTGCCCGAACCCAAGTGCTTGAGTCCCTCCTCCATGATGGCGTGCGCGAGAACCGTAGCCGTCGTCGTTCCGTCACCAGCGGCATCGTTGGTCTTCGTTGCGGCCTCCTTCACGAGCTGCGCGCCCATGTTCTCCCACGGGTTTTCGAGCTCGATCTCCTTGGCGACCGTGACACCGTCTTTCGTAACGGTCGGTCCGCCGTACTTCTTCTCGATCACGACGTTGCGGCCCTTGGGGCCCATGGTCGCACGGACGGCGCGCGCGAGGTGCGTGACGCCCTCGAAGATTTGCTTGCGTGCATCATTTCCGAAGATGAGTTGCTTTGCCATATGTCGGGGGGGAAATTATGAATGAAGAGTGAAGAATTATTTTACGATGGCGAGGACAGAGTCGAGATGAAGGATCTTCACTTCGATGTCCTTGCCGGACTTGTCTTTGAGCTTCACGTCGTCGCCGGCGTACTTGCCAAAGAGCACTTTGTCGCCGACTTTGAGGAAGTCTTTGGGGTTCGAGCAGTCCTTGCCCACGCCGCCCTTCCCGAGGGCGATCACCACGCCTTCTTGAGGCTTCTCGCCGGAAGCCGTATCGGGGATCACGATACCCGAGGCCGTGACCTGTTCCTTTTCAAGGGGGCGGACCACCACGCGGTCGCCGATGGGTTCTAAATGCGTGGCAAGCTGCACATCATCTTTTGCCATAGGTGTAGTAAGGGAAGGGAAGTAGAGAAAGCGATGGAAAATGCCGTGGCGCAGGGTATATACCTGCGTTAGCAGTCGGAATTATAGAGTGCTAATTTCTGGCGTCAAGAGTTAGGTACAAGGGTTGCTGCTTATTGCAGATTCCACTTTCTTTTGTCTCCCCGACAAAAGAAAGTGGAGAAAGAAAAACGCACCGCCTCCAAAGCTCCTCCGCTTGCCGCAACACCCCCCGTGGCGGCGGAGCCCCACCTACTTATAGAGTATTGAGGATGCTTCGTCGTCATGCTGTCCTTGGCTTATGCATGTTGTTGCCGATCGCTCTCTATGCCCAGTCGCTTGGCAATGGTTTTGTGACGTGGGATGACGGACTGCTGATTACGGAAAATCCGATCATTCGCGGACTTTCTTTTCACAATCTCTGGCTTGCATTTACATCGTACGATCCGGAGCTCTATATCCCGCTCACTTTTGTCAGTTATCAGATCAATTACGTCGTAGGAGGATTGGAGCCGTTTGGGTATCACCTTGGGAATCTTCTGTTGCACATTGCCAATGCGGTAATGGTGGGGATGATCGTGCAAAAGCTGCTACAGAAGACTGGAGAACAATTCTTCATTCTTCATTCTTCATTCTGCAGTATTTTCACGAGCCTAATCTTTGCACTGCATCCTCTTCACACGGAAGCAGTCGTGTGGGCTGCTGCGAGAAAGGATGTGCTCTCGGTGTTCTTCTTTCTGTGGACGATGCTTTTGTATATGAAATCGCGAGTCAGGCTGAGCGTAGTCGAAGCCTCTTTGCATGAAACATCCCTCGACTACGCTCGGGATGGCACAGGGAGAAGATGGTACTGGGCAAGTGTTGGGATGTTTCTCCTCGCACTTCTCTCCAAGGTCTCCGTTCTCACGTGGCCGGTATTGATGGTACTCATGGATTGGTACCAGGGAAATGCTGCAGTGCAGCATGAGAGTCATGGTGAGCGTAGTCGAACCATGGCACGTCCTGCATTGTCTCCTTCGACTACGCTCAGGATGACAACGCAGTTGTCATTATTGAGGGCTGTGCCCTTTTTCATCCTTTCCATCATCTTCGGCATAGTCGCGCTTGGAGGAAAAATCGCCAACACGGGATTCCTCTTGGAAAAATTCCTGATGGGTTGCCGCGCAGTCACCCTGCTTCTCCAGAAGTTCTTCTGGCCTACAGGCTTGTCTGCGCTCTACCCTTTTACGAAACCCATTTCTCTCTTCTCGCCGGAACTACTCTTCTCCGTCCTTTTCGTCCTCTGCGTCTCGGTGTTCGCTCTCTGGCTCGCAGTAAGAAGGGGAGTGCGGTTGCCTCTTTTTGCATGGGGGTGGTTCTTGCTGTTCCTTGCGCCGTCATTCTCCAACATCACCAAAGGTCACAATGAACTATTGGATATCTACATCACGTCCGATCGCTATGCCTATCTTCCTTCGATCGGTTTGTTGCTGGTTGTCGGTTGGATGATTGCGAATGCTGCCGACCGATTCCCGAAGCTTTTGTCCCTCTGCGTCTTTTTCGTTCTCTTCGTCTTCTCCAACCTTTCCTACCGTCAATCATTATTTTGGAAGGACACACACACGCTCTTTTCCCACGTTGCCCATGTGCAACCGCATTCCTACGTAGCCTGGAGCAACATCGGCACAGACGAGGTGCGACGCGGCAACTTGCATGAAGGATTGCGTGCGTACACCAAGGCACTCCAGATCCGCGATGATGCGACAACGTGGTACAACGTCGGGCAGATTTTGCGTGCACAGGGAAAAAAGGACCTTGCTCGGCAGGCCTATGAACGAGCTGTGGAGAGTAGTCCGCTGGAGGTGGATGCGAAGAGAGCCCTAGAGGAATTAAGAATGAATAATGATGAATGAATAATGAAGTAAAATGTGTCATCCCGAGCGTAGTCGAGGGACATAACATTTTTCGTGTCGCGCTTCGACTACGCTCAGCGTGACACGCTCCACTAATTGATTTCCATTCCCCAGACCTCTCTCTTCAGTGTTTCCGGTCCAAGCCAGGGAAGCGACACTCTGTCCACTTCCGTTCCGGTTTTATCGTACCCTCGTACCATGATCTGCAGCACATCGAGTGGCTTTTCGGGGATAGGCAGCGTCCAAGCTGCCCAGGAAAACCAGTGCGATCTGCCCTTCATCAGGCCAAGGGTCTTCCACTGCGTTTCACTTTGCGCGCCCTGGGGCACGAGCCATACTTCCATACGACGGATGTTGTGAGACTCCGCTACGAAGTCTCGTTGCTCCACGTCGAAGAATTCAATCTGTGACGCGCCTGCGGATCGAGCGCGTAAGCCTGCAGCGATGCCCGCCAGGAGCATGACGGTTAGCGTTGCTGCTAACACCCGTAACTTTTTTCCCAGATGCGGCACGTGCATACGCACATGATAATCCTCGCCTACATCAAACTGCCAATCCTGTGAACGAGCGAATTGCCACGTTCACAGCGTGAAGGTGAGCTCTATCAATCTGTACAAATCGCATATTTGTCAAAGGTGATGATGCATGGATTTTGGGCAGTTGGACTCGGCTGCGGCCTCGCTCACTGTCATTCGATTCGGCATGTTGAATGGCCCGAGGCCGATGGCCGAGGACCATGAGTGAGGCGCGAAGCGCCGAATCGAATGGTGCCGACGGAGAGACTCGAACTCTCACAGGATTACTCCCACACGCTCCTGAAGCGTGCGCGTCTACCAATTCCGCCACGTCGGCAAGCACCACAACCTTATCACATTCCCTCTGCCGTGCCGAGCGAAAGGCTTGTTGTTGATCTGGAGCATCGCAGGAAGTGAACGCCTCGCGGACCTTGCGATGCTCCTCTTGCCCGACACCGCACACATCGAAACCGCTGAGGTGGACGGCAGGGATTGATCGTACGAGCCTATCGCCTGAACCACCCCGGAGCGAATGCTCTGTCTTCATCGCCGCCTGAGACGCGGGCGCGCAGTCCCCCCCGTGCACGGCGGGTCTTGCGGTTATACTCGGTGCTCCGTGCACTTGCACTTGATGCACTGCTTCTCACCGATGATGCAGACCCTCCCTCGTGATCGTTATCATCCTCTTCAATGTACTCCTCAATCGGACGAGGATAGCGTGGAACGCCGTAGCTCGGAGCGGTGGAGTAGACCCCGTCCGCATTCATGCGGTGGCTTGGGGATCCGAACTGGATCAGGACGACGAGTCCGAGGAGCACCGAGAGACCCAGGAAGATCATCTGCAGAGCTAAGACGCGTTCGGTATGCTGTGGTGACTCGGGGGCGATGTGCATGTTTCGAAGTATTCTAGCACAAAGCCCATTCTGCAAAAAGATCCCACGGCCTCTTCTGCTTCTCAGTATCCTCCTGCATACTGCGCTCGATGCTTTCGCGATCCCTTTCGCGTGCCCCGCTCAGTGAGCATGTTCTGCTCGGTTTCCTGTTGCTTGCTACTTTGCTCCGGGGGGGAAAAAGCCTTGAGGTCACGTGGATGCTCGTCGCCCTTGCCGCTGCTTTGCTCGTTATCGAGGTACGTGCGCAGCATCTTCGTCCCACCGGCTCTATGCAGGCGTCTGACAAGGGGCTTCGCATCTGTGCGTTTGGATTTCTCGTCTGGACGTTGGGTAGTTACCTCACGTCTTCCACGAAAAACTATGGCCTCGATGAGTTGCTCCGTGATGGTGCCCTCGTCCTCATCTTCCTGTGGACGATGCGCTATGTGAGGCGTTCTCCCGATGCCGCCTTCATTCGGAGGTTTGCCTTCTGCGTCGTCCTTGCCGCTCTCCTCGCCGTCCTCCTCGGGGTACTCGTCTATGCTCTGCAGCCCGTGAACCGCTTCGTGGGGAGCTTCTTCGATTACCGTTTTCACACGGACTACTGGCCCAATGCATGGGCGCAGTACCTGCTCCTTAGCTGGCCGATGATTCTCCTGCTTGCTTTGGATGCGGCAGGGAGGGCGAGGCGGACGATTCCCGTTCTTTTGGGCTTGCTCTTCGGAGCCTTGCTCCTGAGCTACTCCCGTGGAGCGCTCATTGCCTGCGTGGGACAGTTGGCGTTGCTTGCATGGTGCAGGAGAGGTCAGCAACGGCGATATACACAATCCGATGCGTGCATGGTCGCTCTGACCGTCCTCATTGCTTCTAGCATGTTTTTCGGGGTCAATGCGCTGCGCGCACAGTTTCACCCCGTAGAGAGCGTTGCGGAGAAGGTGACCTTTACGGCGGACGAGGGTGCTTCCTCGGTGAGCGAACGTAAGGCGTTTTGGAGCCAGTCGCTGCATCTCTCTGCTGAACGTCCCGTGCTTGGATGGGGGCCGTATAGTTTCCGCTTCGTGCATCAGAAGCTGCAGACTGGGGTGCTCCAAACCTCTGATCATCCGCACAATCTTTTCCTGAAGATCGCCGTCGAGCGCGGGGTGGCGGCGGCTCTGTTGCTCGTTGCGATGTTCGTGATTGTTCTCTTGCCCACCGGCAGGTCGGTGTTCGCGTTGTTTAGGTATCGGCACAATTCCGCAGGAGCGGTGGACCAACGGACTTGCCTCCTCGCCGTCGTCATCCTCGGTGTCCTCGCCCATAACCTCATCGATTACAATCTCCAATTCGTCGGCATAGCCCTGCCTTTCTGGATTGCTTTGGGATTACTCGCACACCGATCGATGCCCCCTCTGAAGCTCGCGCCATCAACCACGCTCAGCGCGACAAGTACGAGTAAAAAAAGTGTTCAATTATTAGATTTATCTATAGCTATTATCCTCCTTCTCGTTGCCTTGAGAGAGGGAGGGTATCTCGTCACGTCGTCTCTCGGTCGCCACGCTGAAGTGCGTAGCGATCATGCGGTTGCACTGCGATGGTATGACCGCAGTCTCTCGGAGTGGTTCAGCCGCGATCTCCTCCTCAGCCGCGCACTGCTTGCGACGCTCAGTGACGACACCCTTCGTGCAGAAGACTCGGTACGTCGCTATGCGCTCGTGAATGCAGAGGATCCTCGTGGTTGGCGCCTGCGCGGTGACGCGGCGATGCTGCGCGGTGATCTGGATGAGGCACGGGATGCCTACACCGAGGCCTACCATCGCGGTCGCTGGAATGACCTCAGCATCACCTATGCTCTGGCCGAAGCGTTGCGCATCGGCGGCCACACCGAGGAACTCTTCGCGCTCAAGCCCGAGATCGATGCGCTCCTTCAGGCCTTCGTCGAAGCCATCACGCGCAATGCGCACTTCATCGCCCTCTCCCACAATGCTGAGGATGCCATTGCACTCACGGCACTTCTGAAAGACGAGTATCCCAAGGATGCGCCGCGCTACGATGTTCTCGCTGCCCGCGCGGATTTCGCTATGCGCCGCGAGCGACTGCTCGCGCGTAGCAGGCCTCCGGGGTATCTCTGGTGATCGTCTTTCTTGGGTTCCCCCCTTTTCTGCCAGGGAAAATCTGTCTACCCTTAGACCCCTATGAAGACATTGCCTATCGTTTTCGTCCTCGGACTCTCCCTTGTCGCCTGTGGCCCTGAGACCACGACCATCGAAGACCCTCCCATCGGCGGTCAGTCCCTCGAGCAGATCATGCCCGTCAACGGCAGAGTGGAGGTCCCGGGGCATGGTGAAGAGAAGTGGTTTGCCTATGGCGCTGTCGCAGGAAATCAGTGGACTCCCGCCAACGGGGTTGTCACCAGTCATGTGTTTGAAGACGGTGCGACGATCGTCACGGGCCAAGTCAATGTGGAGCCGGCGAAGGAGGGAACGTTCTATGAAGTCTGGATCCGTGATCTCGAGACTCAGCAAGGCGTCTCTGCAGGTCACCTCGTCAATCACTTCGGCGACGCGCGCCATGGGTTCAAGCTCGAGTCTTCAGAGGATCTACGCAGGTACCTCGATGTGCGCGTCACCCTCGAGAAGGACGACGGCAACACCGAGGCGTCTACACACATCGTAGCAACCGCAACGCTCAAGCCGACGAAGCGGAGGTAGTTGTCGTACCCATGATGCGCTGCTCTTCCCGCAGAAGTTCGCTGAGCATGTGAGAGATGACCGCGTGATCTTGAGGGTTGGTGCTGAGCGCTCTCACAAGTTCCTCGCGAAATCCGCCGATCGCTCGTTGCGCGTCGACACTCGGTTCGCTGTAGCGATCGAAGCCCTTGAGCCATTTCTGCAGCCTTGGGATGCTTTGGGGATGGTATTGTTTTGGAGAGTGTGGTTGCATGGGTGGGGAGGAAGTATGGCGAATAAAAAGAACCCGCTCCGTGCGGGTGGAGTATGCGCGGATCCTTTTCTGCTACGCGCAACCCACCCACAGGCTCGAAGAGCAGGAGGAGGAGGGGGAGCAGAAGAGGATGTAAGCGCCAATCACGATGTAAGACTAGGCTCGGTCTGCTCCCGCTGCAAGCATTGCTTTTCGTCTATACCATGATGCGGCATACACGTTCTCTTCCGATTCGCCATTGGATGGGCTCCGGAAAACCACACACGGTTCAACACCCCCACTGTCCGGTGGTCTCTTTCGAGACGGGGGAAGGTGTGTGTATCTCCGCTTGAGGCGGAGATTTCTGCCGTGTTGTTCACTAGACCCCCTTACGGATGCGCAGGGAGGCTCACCACCAAGACGACAGAGAGGAGGGTGATGAGCAGCACGTGGGTCGCCACGGGCTCCAGTGAAGCTTTGCGAAGCATGAGCTCCACGATCTTCATAGTAGCCTCCCGAAGGGGAGTGCGGCAGTGTACTGATACTCAATGTATTGTCTAGATGCAGGTGAACTAAACTTGTATTCGCTCGGTTCAAATTACAGCAAAATTGCCGAAATGGCCTAAAATTTGCACAAAGAGAGCGTTCTCTTCTTTCGCCATTTTCTCGATTTTCGCGGTATGGTTGGTCACAAAGCGAACAGAAATGTTTTATAATAACACATTGTCTTAACGCGGAAATATTTTATGGAAACATTTCCAGCATACATTTTGCTGCCGTTTTCTCTGAGAGTCGACTGAGGAGTGGGCGAAACGGGAGAAAACTGACGATGGTCGGGCAGTAGCAGCCCAACTCGAACGCCTACAATCCTACCACAGGGAACACGGTAATCTCGGCAAAAGGTACGTGGAGGTCATTCGCATGTTCATCCCGAACTATCATCCTCGGACTGAAAAAGAGTTGGCATCCATCAGCCAAAAAATACCCAGTCTTATTATAAGCTGACCCTTTCTCGCACGTAGACATGATTCAAAGAAACCCCGCATGAGCGGGGTTCCTGAAACTCGAAGCTGGTATGGCGCTCAAAAATCAGCAAGTCCTTCGAGCTTTTCTGCCATCTCCCTTCTGCGTGCGTCTACTTCACCGTTGCGCTGATCCTCAATGTCCTGCTTCATTTTCTCACCGACGGCCTTCACGCCTTCGACGACATCGAAAATCTTCTGCGTGAGAGTTGCGGAGTTTTCCGTGCCACTATGGTAGTCGAGCGGCACGCCATTGAATGAAAAATAGATTCCATCGTCCTGTTGAATCTTCAAGGTGTCATTTTCCTTTTTTACTTCGATTGTTCCACCGTTGCCAGCCCTCCACCACGTACCGTATCCGTCCACTACAACATTCTTGAAGGTAACGACTTTCCCGCCGCCTAGATCGAGTTCAGTATTCAAAACCTTGAATGTTCCCTTTTTTTTTCCTGCATAGTTTTTAGGATTTTCTGTGGGCTGCCACTGATCTTCGGGCAAAGAACTAAAAGCCTCATTGACTGCGAGCTCCGCCGCCGTGAGAGGATTGTCTGCATACGTTTCCCGTGCCTGTTGTATGCGGTCTTTCTTTGCTTCCATAGTAGACTGTGGTAAAAGATAATATGTACATAATACACTCTTTATTTCAGAGTGTCAAATCCTATTTTTGAGCCCTCTATGGGCAATGAGGCAGTGGATTCACGGAAACTACTATATTGCTGTATCCTTATAGTTGTTTATGGCCGTCACCTCTCCCGCCAAAATCGCCGCGAACAAAAGCAATGCCAAGCGCGGCGGCGTGAAGACAGAGCGCGGGAAATCCGTCGTTCGCTGGAACGCGAAGAAACACGGCATCCTCGGTGTGCTGCGTACTACCTACGAGGACAACGTGTACGACGGCTATCTGCGGCAACTGTACGAGGAACATCAGCCCATCGGCTTCATCGAGCGTCTGTTGGTCGAACGCATCAGGAATCACCACAGGGAACACGGTCATCTTGGCAAACGGTACGCTGAGGTCATTCGCATCTTTGACCCGTCATTCGAGTACGGCAGAAAACACGCATGGCAGAATGAAGCCAGTTACGCAGTCCTGTCATAATAGCCCTGCTGTACCTCGAACTATAGTAATAGAGGTAGAAGAGCCTATAGGAGTAGGTAGAGTACGTTTAATTCTTCTTTTAAGAGTTCTTTGTCTTGAATCTCTTATCTCCTGCTCTTTTCTTTATTCTTTCTAGCTCATATTTCTTTACGTCATCTTCGAAGAAGATTTTTCCTGATGTAGTTTCTTGGAATTCGAGTTTTCCTTTTGAAGCAAGAACATCTACGTATTGAGGGGTGATGTTGAGATAGGAAGCTACATCAATCCTTCCCATTGCTTTAGGACGTTTCTTCATAAAAGAAATTATAGTGTTTGGGAGTGTACTTTGGGAAGAAATTGTTTGTCTGTTAGTCAACTGATAATTAGTTGTCTAATAGAAATATATTTATTAGGATACAGACATGCAATTGATTCCCCAAACACCACAGGCAATAGCTCTTCGTGACCCATTAGCAGAATACGCAAAATCATTTATTTCAAACCAAAGCTGTGAAAACTCTAAGCAGACGTATGCCCAAGAAATCAGTTTGTTCTATAGAAAAATACGAAAACGAGCAGATGAAGTGACTTTGCATGATCTTTTGAACTACAAGGAAAGCCTGACGGTACGAGGATTAAAGGCTGCTACGATTGCGAAGAAACTTACGGTACTTAGAAGGCTATTTACCTTTCTGTATGAGCAGGGAGTCATCCCTACAAACCCAAGTGCAGGAATAAAGCTACCAAAGGTCAGTAATGAAACTGTGAGAGGTATTTTGACCCTCGCTGAGTGCAACCAATTTCTCTCCTCAATTGATGCCTCAACGAACCTTGGAAAGAGAGATAAAGCAATTTGTGCATTGCTGCTTATTAACGGCATTCGACTTTGTGAAGTAGCTCGTGCAA
>Ga0194128_10001606_pt1 | contig 38997 bp, 53 predicted proteins | sample TA2KigCa65mmetaG_FD_148650 | JGI IMG/M metagenome (GOLD analysis project Ga0194128, IMG submission 148650) | Freshwater microbial communities from Lake Tanganyika, Tanzania - TA2015037 Kigoma Deep Cast 65m | ecosystem: Environmental > Aquatic > Freshwater > Lake | place: Tanzania: Lake...
TCAAGAAGAACAAAGTTCATGGCAGATCTAAAACAAAATTGTTGTAGTTCTACCATCTCTTGAATGTCACCACGGACTAATTCGGATTGAAAGAAGCTCATATTAACATCAACTTGGCACGACTTGTTTTTTTAATAAAGTTGAGTTGCTGTGCCTCGTGACGGAGTTTTTCCTTTAGAGGTTTGCTGATCAACTTGCTCACACTATCTAGTTCAATTTCATTTGTCTCGCAATAGTGGATAACCGAATCAATATAATTCATATCTGGATTGTTGAGAGCAATCTTTTCCACTTCCTGCGAGAATTTCGCAGCGGTCATAAATCTATCCTCTAATAATTGTTTTTTGTCCATATCGTTCTTGGTATTCGTCGATGTAACCCATCAACTTGATGAAAAATTCTTTCTTTGGTGGTAACACCTTGACTTGAGTTTCTCCGTTTTCACAAGCAACGATTGTCACGAGTTGTTTTACTCGCAAACCATATAGTTCTTGAAGCATACACGCATATGCTGTTTCCTGAACAAAATAATCGTAAAGGTATTGTTCTCTCTTTGGTTCAGCAGCAGTTTTGAAATCAATTATTGATAGTTCCCCATCGAATTCTGCGATACAATCAACACGTCCTGCTAACTCCAAATGTTTAGAGTAGAGTGCTGCTTCTTGAAGGTATATATTATTTATTCTATCTAGAATTTCACGACTGTGTTGAAACATCAAAACAGGAAGAGGAAACTTTTTGTAATTCTTTAGATCCAGTTTGTTGTTTAGGTAGTCTTCTACAATAGAATGATACTTTGTTCCACGATTAGTAGAACGAGAAGAAATATTGTTTGCTTTCTCCTCACCTACACGTTCTCTCCAGCGAGCAATACCTGCCATCTTTTCTTTGTTACTACTAATCACAGTAGTGACTGACGCAAAGTTACCATATGCTGTTGGGTAGAGACGTTTGCCATCTATGGTGACAGCATCTAGTTCGATTGGCGTTAGATCACCAACATGATTAAATAATTTCATAGACCAAGATTGATTTTGTTTATGATATAAGACTTGACAAGACCAGAACGAACGATATCTTCGATGCCAAACTCAACGAGTGAAAACTCTGGCATGGATTGAATGATACGTTGGAAGTCTAGGATACCAGAACGTTCGTTGATCTTGACAAGATCTGTTTGTGAAGCATCACCACAAAAAACAATTTTTGTATCTTGTCCCACACGAGTAATTATACTATCAAGTTCATGAAAATTCAAGTTCTGACATTCATCAACAATTACAATTGAATTATCAAGAGTGGTGCCACGAATGAAACTTGTAGACCAGAAAGAAATAGTCTCCTGTGACTTGAGATTATCATACAACATATCATATGAGTTATCATCAGGCATCTCAAACATAGATTGAACCATGTTCTTGTATGGGATCTGATAGAGAGAAGACTTATCTTCATGATCACCAGGAAGAAATCCAATCTCTCGTGTAGCTACAAGAGAACGAACCATGTAGATCTTTTCGTATGGTGTGTACTCATTCAGAACATCTTTGAGTGCTTTGTAAAGAGCAATAAAAGTTTTACCTGTCCCTGCTACACCATAAGCATATAGCATCTGCCCCTTGTCCCACTCATCAAAGAACACTTGTTGATTATGAGTGAGAGGTTCAATCGGAACCATGTAAGCTTCGTCAATAGGCTTACGACGTTTCTTTTGCTTGGCGCTCATTCCTTGTCCTGGTGCTTTTACAACTTTCTTTCTTACTGGCATGTCAGTTATACTTGTCATGAATGGTTCGATTGCGTGGAGATTTTGCTCCAATCTTATTACGGATGATATCATGGAAACCAGGATGAGTTTTCTTCATCTTGTCTCTCCAATCACCAACCTCACCAGATCCTGGAATGGTAGATGGATCACTCCAATCTCTATCCCAGTCTGGGTTATCTATCTTCCACTGGTCCCAGTCATGAATACTGAGGACCACTTCTTTTTGTTCGCCAGTTTCTCTATTGATTACAGGGTAAGTAGCCATTACATCCACTCCAAAGCTTCAGCGCAAATAGGAAATTGACCTGCGAATATACATTTACATTCGTTAGCAATATCCATGTGTTCTTTTTGAGTACCATGAGCACTCCGTAGATTTATATAGTGTATCCATGAACGCACAGATCCAGTCATATAGATACGAGTTGGTGTTGCCAAAGGTAATATAAACCTAGCACATTCCTTTGCCACACCTTGACGTAGGAGTTCGTTGTATAACTCCATCGCATTTATAAAGTGATTGTTGATATACATTTGAAGATCTTTCTTGGTCTCTTCTGGAATATCATCAATAGAATTTTGACGGTTCTTTGTATCTTGACTGCGAAGATCAGGCACAGGGATACCTGTCTCCAACCAATTTACATCAGCATAACGTTGAGAAAACTCTTGGAATGTAAAAGAACGATGACGCAATATTTGTGCTGCAATACCACGGGAGGTTTCAATCTCCAAGGTCATATGAGCTTGCTCAAATACAGACCAGTGTTGATGCTTGATACAATACTTTAGCAGACCAGCAACATTAGGATTGTCCTGGTTCTGTGGGTTGCTCACCCTCGCTATGTACCCCATCGTCTGTTCCGCTTGAGGCGTCACTGACATCAACTTTACTTGTCCATGTTGTTGCATTATTTTTAAATCCTTTACTCAATCGTTCACGTTTTGCTGCGAGATCTGCTCTGGCAGTACGAAGTGCTCGCTTCATATACAGAATCTCTTCATTAGTATACAGCATCGGGTTCTTTTCCGCAAGCTTTATTGCTTTTTTTGCTGCTTTTATCGTGGTCTTAAACCTCATCAATTAACCTCCTTGTACTTTTTAAATTCTTCTAAGATTTGTTTATCGACTGTATGTAAACATCCAAGATCAAATTGATATCCTCTATTGATAATGTGATCACAAAATTCGTATACTTCCCTAGAGAGGGGTATGTTCATTCTTACAAAACCACTTAAAACAAATGATCTTTTCTGGAAGTTTTCATTATCATATCTCGAACTTAACTTAATCGGGATATCCATCGTCATCGTCTCCATTGGAATATGGTTTGCTTGACACAGAACTTACCTTGTAAGCATCGACATCAGAATATATTTCTGATTCTAACGAATCAACCAGGAGTTTTAAGTTTCTAACTATAAGTTTTAATCTTTCCTTATCCATGGTAGCATGACATATACTACTAATTATAATAGAAAAAAAGAGGAGGTGTGAACCTCCTCTAAAGACTTCCTTCACACGGAAGTATATTATACCACATTTTCAGTACTTATACAACCATTGAATATAGGTTGAAAGTAAGATTGTTCCTAGAGCTGCTGCAGCAGTTAGAGATATGATAGTTTGTATCATTATTTTGCTCCCACTAGTTGTGCTAGTTGTGCTTGATAACGACGCTCCTCTTTTTGCTTTTGTTCCTTAATCAATTGTAGGAAGTTAAGTTTTTTCATTGCTTTTCCTCCCAGTTCCAATTGTTACATGGACGATAGGAAATACCACGATACTTATTTGGTGGATGAGATGGAGCATGTGTTTCCGAATACCACTTACGGTACTCTAGTTTTGGAGTGTGAGTATTATACTTAACACCACGATAGGTTGCTGTCATCCCTTGGTCCCCTCTTTTACAAATTTGACCCCACGGTAGGTCTCATTATATTGTTGAGGTTGTTGTTGCATTTGCTGTTGGTAGGCGATACGCTTTTCGGTATCGTATTCAACGCCACGGTATACTACTTTTGACATTAGGTTTCTCCTTAATTTTGAGGCTAAAGAGCGTTCCTTCAGTCGGCTTTTGCGTCTACTTTGCACGTTTTTGGAGAGATCTGTCTGATCTCCCAGATTAAATCATTCTTTACTTGAATGGGAATGTCCTGTTTGTGAATTCTCCCAGCAATTAATTGTGCTTGTAAGCAAGTTAGAATGAGTGCTTCCATAGATGAACGATCCGTTCCGAGTCGGCTTACTTCCGTCCCATAGGGATGAACGTAGAGTATATATTAGCATAGTTTCGTATAAAACTATACAAATTTAATAATGATTTAAGAATCAATCTTTCCATGGGTCTGGAAGTGAAGTTCCCAGTCCCTTCTCATCGCTCCCAGAGCCCATGCGTCCGTCAGTTGCTTCGGACCCTCGTTCAACAACTGGATTTGAAATGCTGATAGACCAGCCTTCCTCGCCAAATAGTCCCTCCTCCACGATCTCTGCTTTGGGTCGATTTCGCTCATCTTCTTCCTCCCACTGCTTTTTAATTTCCTCCGCTTGACGATCAACGTCTTGCATCGTAGCTTCAATCTTAGCATCAAAGTACCACTTCTCCACATAGGAAAAGAGGTACTCAAGAATTATATTCAGAGGTGGTTTCTGTTTTCGAATCCACCTCTTAATTTTCTGTATGTCAGTTTCTTTTTCTTTGTCTAAGACAATCTCAAAGTTCAAACCCACTGAAGGAATTTGAGGTGATGTCTTGTTTGATTCCTCCGATGACATAACTTTCGATCTCCGTTTCTTGTGGTGCGTTTTGCTGACCCTTAGAGTTCAACCAATACTGTGTCCAAGGAAGAGGATTGTTATTAGCAGAGACATGATAGATAGGATCAAATCCAATCGCTTTCATTCGACGGTTAGCAACCCACTCAACATACTGAGTAAGAAGCTTGTCATTAAGACCGATCATGGAACCATCTTTGAACAGATATTCTGCCCAGGATCTTTCTTCATCCACAGCATTTTTGAACATCTGAATCACATTCTCTCTTTCCTCCGCAGCGATTTCCAGCATGTCTGGATCGTCGCCTTGATGCCAGTTTTTGATGATGTTTTGAGTAAGGACAAGATGCTGGTTTTCGTCTCTTGCGATGAGAGAGATAATTTTAGCGGATCCCTCCATAAGTTTGAGCTCACCAAACGCAAACGAGCAAGCAAAGGAGACATAGAACCTAATTCCTTCAAGAATGTTGACGTTGACAACTGCTCTGTAGAGTTTCCTCTTGAGGTCTTTGAGACTTTCTTTTGCTGTGGGGACATTTTCCTGTGCGAAGATCCAATCGTTGCTTGTACCATAATTTTGGGCAGCGTTGATGAGATCATTATAGGAGGAAGTCACCGTAGCTGCACGGTTTAAAATCTTTTCATCATCAAGAATTGCATCAAAGACCTCTGCAGGATCTGAGTAGACATTCTTGATGATGTAGGTGTAAGAACGGGAATGGATTTGCTCCATAAATTCCCACACTCCCATGGCACCCTCCAGTTCAGGAAGAGAACAGTAAGGTGAGAATGCCATGCCAGGTCCACGACCCTGAACTGAATCTAACATTACCTGATACTTCAGGTTACTGGTGAAGATATGCTTTTGTTCCTTAGTAAGAGTCTGATAGTCTGCTCTATCTTTTTGAAGGGAGACCTCTTCAGGTCTCCAGAAATAACCCAGTTGTTGTGTTGTTAGTTTGTCGAAGATTGGATATTTGTAGTTATCGTATCTTTGTAATCCGAGAGGAGCACCAAAGAACATAGGTTGTTTTTTGATGTTGACTTGCTTGGTATTAAATACCGTCATGCCTTGAATATTTGGTTTTGGTAGAGCAGTTAAAAATTCCATTTGGTTCTCAGATCTTACAGGACTCACAATCATCATCAGCGGTTTCAATCTCAGCGATAAGTGCTTCTAACTGAGATCTCTTGGAATCTATGTCTTCATCAGCATCTTTTTTAGCGTCGTAGGTGTTCTGATAGTAGCTGGTCTTCCAGCCGTACTTATATGTATTCAAAAGGTCTTGTGCCATTACCGAAGTAGGAACTTCATTATCTGGATAATTCTCTGGATTATAGGACCAGTTTCCAGAAATCGCTTGATCGAAGAACTTCTGCATAATAGCGACAATATTAATATACCCAGTATTGCTAGGCATATCCCAAAGAAGCGTGTAATTGTTCTTAAGTGTTTGGTACTGAGGAACAATCTGCTTAAGCGGACCCTTCTTCGACTTCTTAATGGACAGGTAGTCTCTAGGAGGTTCAATTCCGTTTGTTGCATTTGACACCACGGAACTGCTTTCCGATGGCATCTGTGCGGACAGTGTGCTGTGTCGCAGTCCGTGTTCCATGATAGATGCCCTAAGAGATTCCCAGTCATAGAAATAAGCAGGTGCTACTAATTCGTCAACGTCCTTCTTGTATGTATCGATAGGAAGAATACCATCGGCATACTTCGTGCGATTAAATGCTTCACATGCACCTTTCTCTTTAGCAATCTGATTAGATGCTTTGAGAAGATTATATTGGAATGCTTCAGTGAGTTTATGTACCTCAGTGCGAGCTACAATATCATCATACTTAATTTTGTGCTTGGCTAGGTAATGTGCCAGACCGATGTATCCAACACCCAAGGAGCGCCTTGCAAGGGTGCTACGGCGTGCTGCTGCAACAGGATACTCCTGATAGTCAATCAACTCTTCCAATCCTCTTACAGTAAGATCACAGAGTTCTTCCATCTCACTGAGGTGATTGATCTTTCCAACGTTGATGGCAGACAAGATACAAAGGGCGATCTCACCATCAGCATCATCGATATGATTGATAGGATCTGTAGGAAGAGTAATCTCCTGACACAGGTTGGACATGTTCACCTTATCCTTAAAGGAAGAGTGAGAGTTGCAGTGGTCAATATTCATAATGTAGATGCGACCAGTCTCTGCTCTCTCCTTTAAAAGATCCAGAAAGAGTTCTTGAGCTCTGACAGTCTTTCTTGGAAGAGACTGATCTCGTTCATAAGACTCATATAAGTCGTCAAATCGATCAGTGCCAAAAGCATCATACAGACCAGGAACGTCGTGTGGAGAGAAGAGGGAAATCTCTCTATCTTGGATGAATCTCGCATAGAAAAGTTTGGAGATTTGAATGCTGTAATCTAGCTTACGGACCCTATTATCTTCGGTTCCTTTATTGTTCTTGAGTACAATAATATCTTCTATTTCTTTGTGCCAGATTGGGAAGTGGACTGTTGCGCTTCCACCTCGGATGCCATTTTGAGTGCAGCATCGGACAGTTGCTTCAAACTTTTTGAGAAACGGTACAACGCCAGTGTGCTGGACTTCACCACCTCTAATTTTGCTGTTGATACCACGGATGCGACCTGCGTTGATACCGATGCCCGCCCTTTGTGCAACATATCTGCCAATAGCCATATCGCTACTAAAGATACTATCGAGGGTGTCATCAACATCAACAAGAACACAGCTAGCGAATTGTCTAAGTGGCGTTCGCACTCCTGCCATGATGGGGGTTGGAATGTTGATTTTGTGCTTGCTGATTGCGCTGTAGTATCGACGGACATAATCGATCCTGGTTTCCTTAGGATAATTTTGGAACAGGGTAAGAGCGATCATCATGTACATAAACTGAGGAGTTTCGTAGTGGACTCCCGAGCTTCTATCCTGGACAAGATATTTATCCACTACTTGTCGCAATCCAGCATATGTAAACAGAAAGTCACGATCGTGATCGATGAATCTATTCAGAACATCCCATTCTTCAGCAGAATATTTTGCAAGAATAGTCTTGTCATATACTCCTCTTTCAACACAAAGTTGTACCTGATCTACAAGACCAGGAAATTCTTCAGGGTGTCCAAAGACAGACTTCCTCAAACCAAAAAGAAGTAGCCTTGAAGCTACGTATTGGTAGTTTGGGTTGTCTAGAGTAATCAAATCCGAAGCAGATCGAATCAAGATCTCTTGGATTTGACTTGTCTTGATGCCATCAAAAAATTGCAGACCGCTATTGATTTCTACTTGAGATGGGGAGACTCCTGCAAGACCTTCACATGCCAGGTCCACCATCTTATGAACCTTGTCAAGATTAATGGGCTCAGTTCTACCATCTCTCTTAACAACTTTGATTCCGTTACTCATACTTTCCAATCTGTAAGTTTTAACTTTGCTTCTAGCCCTTGATAGATGTTAGATTCTATCACATCTTTGGCATTAATGCCAGCTTTAACCATGTCATTAATATCCTTTTCGTGAATACCCTTTGGCCAAATAACCACTGGATATCCAGAATCTATTGCTTTCTCAATTCGATCTGTAATTTGTTTGTTTCTCGGTTCATTATCAAAGATGTATACAAGATTATAGTTGAATCCACTGAGATCTACATCAGCACCACACATGGCGATGCTGTTTTCTAAGAATAGAGAATCGAATGGTCCTTCAACAACGTATACGGTTTCATCATTCTTTACTCGATCAAGACCAAAAACCTTTGGGGCATCTTCATCTAGCATGATGGTGATATAACGCATTCTTGCGTCTGGTTCTAGAGATCTTCCCTGGTATCCGAATAGATTTCCTTCCTTGTCTTTGAGTGGAATGATGATGCGTTCATCGTCTTTGTTGGTATCCGAGAATGTTTCCTTTTGTTTATTCGTCCACTCTTTGAATTTTGGACAGAAATAAAACTCCTTTAATTTTTCTTCTGGAATACCTCTACCAAGCAAATATGCCCGAGCTGGGTGAAAGTTATTTAGCTCAGATATTGGTGTAAGGTCTATTACTTTTTTTGATTTGAAGACAGGCGTATCAAAGGTCGGAAGGGTTGGTTTGGGAATAGGAGTTCCCTTACCAGTATGACCTTCACTATAGTGTTCCATCAGATACTCATCATAAAGATGAGGCACCTGCTCCTTTATGAAGTTAGAAAAGGATCTACCTACGCCACAGTTATGGCACTTGTAAAAATAATCAGCCCTCTTCTTAACAAGATAACCCCTAGCTTTGTTTCGGTGCTTTTGAGAGTCACCGCAGTAGGGGCATCGGAAGTTATATACTCCAGGTTTTTTCTTGGAGAACTTATCTAAAAAGGAGGACGAAAGACTTATGTACTTTTCGTCAATAAAACTCATCTAGGCAACTTTGTCTCTGCCTGAATATTAGCACTGTCTGGGGAAGGAGTCAAGATGGGTTTAAGAATTCTAATACCAGCGTCGGAAACCATAAACGTGAGAACAGCGAAAGCTCCAGCGATGCTCCACAGTTTCTTTTCCAATTCTCTGATACGTCCATCAACAAGTTTGATGTCACGCTCACATCCTTTTTTGATTTCGTCAGTCTTTTCGTGAAGATCTTTATGTATATGTTCTATCTTCTCAAATAAGATGTCATCTGCCTTTTCTTGCTTATCAAGTTTCTCTTGATGAACAGCGAGAAGCTGCCCCATCTTAATAGAGTTATCTTGAAGTGAAGCTACTATTCTTTCTAGTCTGTCAATAATGGCAGAGTTAGCATCCATCGTACAAAAAAGCTGATTGGAATCAAAATATATTTATTTCAAAAGTATATTCTATAAATCCCATTACAATTTACACCATGTCCTTGTAGGGTAATTCTTTTATCATTTGCTGACAAATTTTTACCAGGAGCAATTTGATGTAGTACATGCCCAGTATGATAAAAAAGTTTTCCAACTTCATACTCTATGATTTTTGGGGTTGGAACTTGATTTTCTTTATCTCTAGGATCTTGAAAATTGAAAGTAGATATTTGATCAGCAGTAAGATCTATACTATCCCATAGATATAAAGATCCTCCTGTTTTTGGCAACTCCAAAGAAAGCGTAAAAGAAAATAAATCATTATAATCAATTGGACCAAATTTATTCCAAACATTATAATGCTCCTGATATTGGATATCAACATGCAAAGAAGCTAATGGTTTTTGCATCGCTTTCAGTGCAGAAGGAAGCATCATTTCTCCTAACTTTGAACCAAAAATATGAAACCCAGGATATGCAACTTCCGAAAGTAACTCACAAGGTCCAAAGTGATCGGATAATTTTTTCAAGACAATATCATACAACCAAGAAAAATTCTTGAGTAGTATTGGATTTAAAAGTTTCCTATGCTTGTGGTACTGCTCTTGACTTCTACACGCATCAATATAAGTTACAGCACCTAACGTATAAAAAGGAACAGGATCAGGAGATCTCCTGATCCAAACCTTGTTTAATTTGTGAACTACCTCGACAGATTGCTTAGCTTCAGATTCACTCAATACATCAATATATCCAAAGGGCATCACATTTGCATGAAGTTGATAACAAAGTCTGCGCTTGATGGAAGAAGATTAATAAACTTTTCCATATTTTCTTCGCTGAGTTCTTCAAATCTAGCGATGAATTGTCCTGCCATCTCAGCAGTAACTTCCAGTTCGCTCTCGTCGTTAAAGAAATAGTATACTGGATTTTGATTCTCTTCTTTGAGTTGACTTAAAAACGATTCAAGATAAGTCAAACCATCAAAGTCATATGAATTATTTTGTGCTTGCCTCTGCAGTTGCTGTGCGAGACTTTGCTGACGTGCTTTTGCTTTCTTCTGATAGTCAGTAGACTTAGCACGAGAAATTAATTGAATCTCTTGCTTACGATTTGCTGCACGCTTTTCACGCTCTTGCTTCTTCAGAACCTTACGTTTCTGAGCGATGAATTTATAAGCTTGTTTGGTTGTTTCTCCACCACTCGATGAAGAACTAGATCCTTCAGCTTCAAGAATTGTTTCTTCTGACATTTTTCTTTTGCGTTTAGCGAGACGTTTAATAAGTTTGCGAGCAGCTTGACTCCTACCATCTATATAGGTAGGATCATTTCTACGACGTTCCCACTGTTTACCAGCGGCTTCCATTTTCTTACGTTTTTTAGTTGCCCTTTTGGAAAATTTCATGATTGGATCGACGCCAGCGATGGCACCTTGCCCAGTCGTAGGTGTATTAATAGGACCAACGTTTGTAATTCCTGCAGATCCCATCATAACTTTTTCAACTCCTCTATTATTTCATCGTTGATTTTGATTTCCCTTAGGCTTGTAGTATCTGGTTCTGGATATCTACTCAGGAAAATCATGAGCGATTTCAAAATTGACCAGAACTCCTTTTCCATTTTGAAAAATAGGAGAGGAGTTGCAGCTTCACCAAAAACATTATACAGTATGATGATATGATTTAAAAGAAGATTTAACTTAATCTCCTCACCCTTTGAATACTTTTTTAAGAGGCGCTTTATGTATTTAAAGCGCCTCAAGTCTTCAAAGAAATCCTCTTTGGTTGCTGCCTGAGGATTGTCATAATTTCTAATGGCGAAGAGAAGATAATTATCTTCATTCAATTCATCAAATCTCATTACAAGTTATCAGGTTCCAAAGGTCAGAGTTGCAGCGCCATTAGAAATCACTTCTTCTGTACCGCCAGTAGAAGTGACTTTAACGCGATACTTGTAACCATTAAGGGTAGCACCTGCAAGACCGCTATATGCGAGAGTTGCTGTTGTGAAACCAGCATAGGTGATACCGCTATCAAGAGAGGCAGTGATATCGGTCCAACGACTGCCAGTTGCGGTTTGACGCTGCCACTGATAAACAAGAGTTCCAGGAGTTCCAGTTGTCGTTGTAGTAAGGGTGAATGAACCAGCACCAGAGGAAGAAGTGGAACTTGCAGGTTGAACAGTAATAGTTACTGACGATGCTACGTCTGCTGCGTATGCGTCATCAGCGAGAGTCTCATCAGCGTTAGCTTCAGGACCAGCAACTACAACCATCAGTTCTGCTTTGTGACGGGTGTTACCGTGCATGTCGGTATAGGTATCATACGCCCACCAACCTGGAGAAGTCAAACCGCGAGACTTGTTCTCCTCAAGCTGAGCTTCAGTGTCATCGATGAAAACAATTATTTTTGTGTTTGAGTCTGAAACAACACCACGACCAGCCTTAGTCTGGTTCTCGGTGCTGTCCGTTCTTCCGTATAAGGACATGGTTTCTCCAGGTTTAACGAATATCTATATTTTATTTATAAAAAGGGAGACCTTATTTGTCTCTCAAATATCATGCTTCGGCTTGTGGTTTAAACAGAAGTTGCTTAACAGTAACAAGAACCATGTCGTCAATACTATTGTCAGTTGTCTTTACATACTTAGTTAAAAGATCAATCACAAGATTCTTAACAGCTGGGTGTGTCGCAAGTTGCATAATAATTGGTTTTACGACCGATACTACTGCGCCCATGTTTTAATCCAAACTCTACAGTTTATATAGCATCTGGATCCTCTTCTAGAAGAGCTATGCCATGTTTTGTTAACTGTTCAATACTATAATCGAGAATGACAATAATCCTGTCATGACTTCCCTCATGCTTAACCCAGTGCTTGTCATGATCTTTGAATGCAAAAACCTCACCGACATTCCATACTCTTCTTCTTCCTCTGACTTTAATCCATGCGCCAGGATCTGTAACGACAGGAAAGTGAATACGGAGTGAATCGATGTCTCCACAGTGAGGATTAATAATTGTTCCTGGAGAAAGACGAGAAATAGTTGCAGACTTTAAAAGTTTATTATCAATATCTTCCTGTAAGTATTTAAAGGTAAGAGGACAAGTTTTAATAAAACTTTGTCTTATTAAAGGAAGAATCTCTTGACATCTTTCTGTTGTGGTATTGAATAGCTTTGTGAAAGTAACCATCTCACTGAGCTCAAAGTCCTCATCAGTTGCAGTGGTTCCCACACAGTTAATTGGGAATGGAATAACTCTCCAGTCACCATCCCACAACTTAACTCTACCAAGGTTACGATCATCAACCCATTTATCCAAGCGCCATTCATCAAGTATTCGTTGATTGTCTTCAACGAAACTTAAAACTTCTGGGATAATGTCTTGATAATATGTTTGAAGATTACGAAAAGAGGATAGCGTTTGAATGCTATCCTCATGCCAAATTTTTCTCATATATTATCTTTGCTCTGGGCAACCCTTAGTTCCATGTACGGGACATTCTACACCTTCTTTGGTGTGATTGCAAGCCGCTTCTACTTTTTGTTTAGGTGCCTTTGGCATCTTTTTGTCGCCTTGCTTCTGTCCCTCTGGGTCTTCGATCTCAGGCATGATCTCAACGGGACCGACTACTTTTTTTCAGCGATCTCCTTACGCCAGTCAGAGAAGGTATGCTCTTTCTTAACACAGTTAGGAACTTCCTTACCACCTTTTTTCTTGGTGCCTTTTGCTTCATAACCATCCCAGCAGGTAGAAGCACCGACGTTAGCACGAGCAGCTTTCATGCCCTCTTCAACCTCTACCTCTTCCTTCTTGGTTTTGTTAGCGTGCTTCCAAGCAGTAGCGTAAGCGATGGACTTTTCCTTCTCAGTCAGGTTTCCATCTTTTGAATATGACTTTTTGATGTGCTTCACCGTGCGCTCTGCTTTATCACCAGGAGGAGCAACCTCATCAAGTTCTACTTCTTCTTTCTTAGCAGTCTTTGCTGCTTTCTTGAAGGCATCCTTTGCAGGATAATCCTCTTCACCTGGTCTAGCTGGACGCTCGCCACGCTCTCTCTTAGCGTGGATATTTGCATAGAGACCTTTCTTCTCTTCAATCTCTCCAACCTCTTCCTTCATCTTCTTACCCATCGCCTTGGAAACAGCGGCGCGACGGTTCTTCAAGTACGAATCAGATGAATCAGAATCTCCATCATTATCTACATCGTCATCTTCTTTACCAACTGGATCAAGCTTCTTTGCTTTCTTTGCTTCGAGGACTTCTTGATTCTTCTCATCGTTGATGACATGCTCATGCATTTCGCTAACGAGAATATTAAGTGAAGCAACAGAGACATTATGCTCAAGACCATGCTCAAACATAACATCATAGTGAGTGATGTTACCTTGCTCATCGAGTGTATGCATCTCCTTGATGCAGTTACCCTCTCCCCACTCAGAGTGCTCAACTTTAGTAGCGCAAGAGTGCTTAGGTTTCTTAACCTTTGGCTTACCCTGTGTTCCAGCTGGTTCTGCCATCTTCATGCCAGGGGCATCACCGCCTCCGACTCCAGATGCACCAAGACCTTTAACGTCTTTGTTTGCCATCTTGGCAGAGTTATCATAACGCCAGGTCTCATCCACACGATCCAGGGGACCTTGATATTTTACTTTGCCAGAAAGTGCGGCGACTCCAGCTAATACGTACTCGTTGTTTTCCATCTTATCTTTTTTGGGGTCTGGGGGAATGACTTGTTTTACTTTAATTTTAGAGAAGGGTTGCTTCTTTTCTCCAGGAGTCAAAGACTGGAGATACTCTCGGTAAGCATCAGTGCCGATTTCAAATGCTTCTTTGATATCGGTAATCCATGTCCTAAAAGTTGTTTCCTCAGTAGTCAAACAGAGAACATAATTTGGTCCACGGCGGATGATCTTTCCAACCTTTCCACTTTCCGTAAGAATCCACTCACCTACTTTATAAATTTCATTACGATAAAACTTGTTACGGTTGATGTTTGTTTCCGCAACCTGTGCTTTCTTATGGAACTCGCTAAAACTATTCATCAATAATGTTTGAGGATCATACTTTATTTATAACTCATGACATATTAGACCTAATCTCTTCCATCAATTTCCGCGCATCTGAATCACTCAAAGCCTTTGGAATACCAGATCTAAACGTTGCCAGATCTCCAGCAAGAGCTGCTCTCCGCATCTTGGTTCCAGATATTGCAAATGTATCTCCATCAGCATCTCTTTCACCAGAAGAGATCACTTCAAGTTTCCTAAAAAAGAAGTCCTTACCATTATACTTTTTAATCCACTGCATAGCAGGAACTCGATCAGATCCAACTACCATAACAGCATCATCATATCCTTGTGTCTGCAGCTCTTGCAAGATTGATACTGGATCTTTGGGTCCACTGCGAAGATTGTTTGTAGCCCAAGGAAACATCTTCTTAGCGTAAAATAATTTACGATCTGGAGGTAATGGATTTTGCCCCTTACTATCTACACTCTGAGACAAATAAATGTACCAGTCACATCCTCCAGCTTTTGATCTGACTGCTCTAAAGTTTTCTTCGTGTCCTATAGTTGGTGGTTGAAATCTACCAAAGGTAAAGTAGACGCATTTATAATCTACTATTTCCATTTACTTCCAGTCCTTCTCTACCGTGAAATTGTTATAAGAAAATTCCAAACGATTCACCAACTTAATCATGTCCCCATCAAGGTGAAGTACATATCCTTCAGGATTAGTTACCTGATAACCATTCGGAGTCTTAACAAAATATCTCACTGCCCCTAAACCTTCTACTCGGTTGAGCTCATCAATAACAATTTGTTTGTTATCTTGTATCTTTTTATATAGCGCAAGCATAGCGCGAAACTCATTCTCATGATCCTCAAGATATTTCAAACCAGCATACATTAAGGTTCTCTTTTCTGTTTTTGCTTTATCGGATTTGAGTCCATCTATAACCTTGATCATTTTAGTATGATAGAACTCACCCAAAGCCTTTAAAGTTTTTCTTGGATCAGATATAGATCTCTGCTTCTTCACTTCATCATTAAAAAATTGCTTGACGTAGGAAGCAACATGATATTTTTTATCACCAGTTGTTCCCATGTTTGCGACAAGAGCATTCAAAAAATCTTTGGTGATGGTACACATTCTATTAATGATCGTCACATTTTGTTCGAATGTTCTCAATTGAGATTGAGGAATTGCAGTGTCAACTAAAGGAGTATCATTAAAGAACTGAACAACTTCTGGTAGATCATTAGTCTGCGGAACATTTGCTCCAGCTCTTGCTTGCAAAGCAGATGGGTCCATGTACTGACCATCATAATGAGTATGAAATACAATACCCACCTTAGCTTGCATGATCTGTCTACCCAAAGGGTGATCATAAGGAACAGCATATGTGAGAGTGTTCATCCTAAATGTGACATACCTCTCTTTATCAATTACCTCTACCTTCAATTTGTCTTCTGTGAAAAGAACATCACCCTGAACAATCCCTTTGATATTCATTCTGGGAAAATACTTGAAGCATGTCTTTAAGGTTTGCCCAAGACCACCAGATCCATACAACATATCAATTTCTTGTTCGTTGTATGCAATCTTTGGAGTTCCTACATTAAATGCAGATTTGTTTGCCACAAAAAAATCATTAGATTCTGGATCGTATCCACAGACTATAGATGGAGATCCATCCCATTTTGTCTGCATATAACCAGATCCTTTTTTCTCTCCCATCATTTTGATGAGTTCGCGCATGAACCTAACTGCGGCATGACATCCTTCTACGCCATAGTTAAGCATTTCATCTTCAAGGTGTTCTAGGTGAGTAAGGTGAACTACGTTTGCCATCAGATCATCTCCCACTCCGAACGACCAGCTTTAGGATAGATAAAGATTCTAGTCCCAGGAACTCCAAAGTCAGAGCGATCTCCTTTACGTGCCATGAACACTGGTCTTGCCTCACCACTAAGAAGTTCGTTCATTTCATTTTGACTATCAGTGTGGATACTTCCTTCAACTTTCAAAACCTTTTGATCGTTACCAGAAAGGCTAGTTGGTTGACCCTGAATAATTAACTGAACTGAGTCGGAATTGTATGACCCTCTTCTATACAAAGGACCATAAACTGCTTCCACCTTCAAAGTATTATCATCTATCTCTCTTCCAATATTTGTTCCAGGAGGAGCACCATTTGGATATCTAGTCTTTAGATCATTAACAAAGTCTAAAACTTCTTGGTTGTTCCTATATCCAGATAAACCACCCCACTGTTGGAAATCTTTTGGTTTGCTTCCTTCCTTCAACGAAGTAAATCCAGTGATTCTCAAGTCAGTATTATTCTTGTAGTATAGGAATACAATATCTGCTTTTGGATCAGACGAAGCTCCAGGTGCTCCCATGGCACCAACACAATTTGGAATTATGAGACTTCCAACCTTAAGATCAAAGAGCATAGACTCCCCGTTCTTTCTTCTCTTTTCTCTCTCATCACCAACCAACTCATTAAAGTTATCTAACCAATCAGCTTCAACTGTTTTACCTGGTTTTAATAGAGTGAGGTTTTCTGCTGCAGCAATAGATTCAAGGTGTCCCCATTTCATATTTCTAGAATTCATGGAGACTTCTCTTCCACCAAAATCTGTTGTCTTCGACAGAATTCCCATAGAATGTAATTGATAGTCTTCAGAGATAACAAATATTTTTGTACCGAATCCAGGATCAGTTTTCGATCTAAAATAATTATTGAATCGATTTATAAACTTCCGTACATCTTTACCGTAATTTGCTGGGTAAATGCATTTGTAATCTTTAATGTCACACCCCAACAGTCTTTCTGCTTTTGTACCTTTTGCTAGGGTACGAGGACTTTTATAGGCGAGACCAATAAGCTTTACACTATCTCCTGCAGGAATGTTTTTGCCGTAGACCTTGACTTCTTTTTCCAAAACAAATCCAGCTCCATCAACAACGTACTCATGAAATCTGCGTAGATTCTGGAGTTGCCTCTTTTTAAACTGAGACCAAGAAAGTGCTGCCATATAAAAAAATCTCCCCATCTATTTAGAATCGTTTCCAAAAGCGTGGGGAGAGTAATCCTGCTTCACTTCCAACCTTATGTTTTTTCAAGGTTAGCACGATGTCTCCTGCTAGAGATATCCGAGTGTGCAGTCTGTCAACTGGCACAGTGTAGTGCTCTAGTGAACCAGGGAATATTAATAGATGTTCCGCTTTGGGTTCAATCACATAGTCTCGTGTGTTCAACCCGTTCTGCTGACCAGTGAAAGAGAATGCTGCACCAAACCACTGGTTAGGATTTTCTGTGTGAAATACAATTGGATCTCCAGTTGGTTGCACATAATATACAAAGCTAATATGAGCACAAGAGTGATAGTGCATCGGAAAGGATTGACCAGGTTCACAAATACCAAACCAACTTTTTGTTACATTAACCTCAAAGGAATCAGTATCCATATCAAAGTGATTGAGATATTCTCTCGTCTTCCTACCAATCGCTTTGAAGAAATCATGCAATCTCTTATCTTGATGAACTAAAACCTTTCCAGTTAGCTCACCAGTTATCTTACCGCCATCAGTCTCAAACTTATGATCGTCATACGATTTATAAATGGCAGGCAAAAACCCTGGTAGGTCTGTTTCGTAGACTACCAGGGGAGCAAAGGTATGGAAATTATACGCCATACTTGTCAAACAACTTGCGGATGTTTTGTGTAATGCCCATGCCGCCAGTGTAAGTTTCTAGAAGTTCTGCATTCTCATCAACAACAATCAAAACGGGAGTGGCAGTTACACCATACTTCTTTGCAAGATCCAAATTCTCTTGTGGAATAGGGACATCACTGAAGTCTTCGAGATAAACTTCTTCAATAACACTGGTACGATTATCTTTAAGTGCATTAAGATATCGCTTAACTAATCCACAAGGACCACAAGAGTCCTTGGTAAACATAATAAACTTATTCATCGATCATCGGAAGCACGGTTTTCAGAATAGTGAATATCAAACTGCCCGCCAGGATAACGCTTCTCAAGCTTCTTGACATTACGCTCTAAGACTTCATCAAATGAAATTCCAAGTGCTTGAGTTGCTTGTGCTACGTACCAAAGAATATCACCCAACTCAATAATGAGATGTTCTCGATTGTCGTCGTTCCAAGGCTTACCTTGGAAAACCATCTTCTTAACAATCTCAAGAAACTCACCGCCCTCAGCATTAATGCCAACGCCAGCAGTAAGCAGTCGTTCAATATTGGCACCTTTAGCATCAAGCTCAACAAGGCGATCAGCAAGGTAAACAAAATCTTTAGAAGCGTCACTGGTGACTTCATCTACAAAATGTTCATAACGCTTGAAATCGATGCTCATACTTTAAATCCTGAAAATTTTTGTAAAATATCACTGGGGTTGATCTCTTCATCAAAGTCTTGCCCAGAATCAACAAGGTTTTTTTGTGCTGACTGTTCACAATCATACAGCCTCATCTTCGCTCTGTCAATACCTACGACAAACCTTTTGTTAATGGTGGGATCGTTATATCTATTCTTCAATTGTTTGATCATAATCTGTCCAACCTGTTCCAGGTCTTCCGTACTAATAAGAGCAAACATAAGATCGGCAGTAGCAGGAAGCCCAAAGGATTCAGAAGTATCAGTAAGTTCAACATCAGAGCTACCATAACCAGAGCGAGTAGTTTGGGTGGCTGATACGATGGGAACGTTGAACTCCACGGCGAGTCCTCTAAGTTCTTCTGCGATAGCTTTGACAAATGTGTAGGAGTTGACCAGAGAACCCTTAAAACGCTGGGAAGAGCAAATATTAAGGTAATCAATAAAGATAATATCTGGTCGGAAATCTTTCTTGAGAGCAAGATCATTAAGAAGAGCACGGAAATGACCAACGTGTGCTGATGCAGTAGGATACTCTTTAACAATTAACTTACCTTGAGTTTTCTTAGCAAGACTATTTACCTTGTTTTCAAACATCATCTTAGGCAATTGTGCCAGTTCTTGAATGTTAACGTTTAGAAGGTTGGCATCAATACGTTCTGCAATCTTCTCTTCAGACATCTCCAAGGTAACATAAAGAACGTTCTTATTTTGCAGAAGAGTTGCAGCTGCCATGTGACACATGAACAGAGATTTACCTACACCTGTACCAGCAAGAGCGATATTAAGAGTCTTGTTTGGAATACCTCCCTTTGTGATCTTGTTTAGCATCTCAATATCAAAGGGGATCTTACTCTCTACCCTGTGGTAGCTTTCATAGCGTTCACTATAATCTTCGATGTAGTCATGACCAATATGATTATCGAAAGATACTCCCAGCGCGTCACTAAGAATACTAGGAATAGCATCGGGAGTCTTGTTATCATCCTTGCCATCTGCAATTCGGATAGACTCCATGAGCGCAAGGTAAATTGCCCTCTCTTTACACCACTTCTCCGTGGTGTCGAGCGCCCATTCAAGTTCCGATTTCTCATCATCAATACCTTGTATATACTCAACAATCTTTTTGTGCTGATCGTCAGAAATATTATCAAGGTGTCCAGCTTCAATCTCCATAGCTTCCTTAGATGGAATGGAGTTGTACTTGGAAAAATAATCAAAGATCATCTGGAAGATAGATCTATCCTCCATGCTTGAAAAATATTCTGGCTTGACAAATGGTAGAGTCTTTCTTAAATACTCCTCATCATTCAGAAGATTCTTTAATACCAGATTCTCTACTGTACTCATCATGCGTAACCACAAAAGTAAACATCAAAGTAAATCTCTCCTCCTTAGACGTATTGATTGGAGAAGATGTATCCACGTAGGAAGGATAGATTACAAGATCTCCTTCCTTCACCCACAGTCCCTTTACAGAATCAAACTCATTTGTAATGGTTTCTGGTTTCACACAGTTTAGCACATTATAAGCTGGATGGTAGTAGACATCTGCATGATGTTTGGATTCGTCATATTTCAAATAGTGTACAGCACTGTAGTGCCCTGGAAGGTAGGTGTCCCTAGGAAGAGACTCTCCTGATTTTAGCACAACCAGGGCGGCAGATGTGATGGTGATAGATCCGATTGGATAGACCTCATCTCGGAATTCATCCAGAGTCTCCACATAGATTCCAAGAAGTTCTTGGATGTAATCATCGTAGTAAATGAATGGAGAGGGAACTTGAAATTTATTGGACTGATAGAACCCTAAAATGTTTTGCTTTACTTCTTCAGTTAGATCTATGTGATACTTTCTAAATGGTGCAGAAAACAAATCAGACTTCATGATTCAGTTCCATATTTAAACTCTTGCCCTGCTGCCCAATCAAGCTTCTCCATCACTTCTTCGGTGAAGTATTTTTCGGGATCAGCAAGAATAGCAGAAGGATAAACGGAAGATTCCCCAACAACGACCCTATTGCCTTTGCGTTCGAATACTCCGTACTTCTCACCCAATTCCAGTAGTCCGTAATAGCGATCCAGTCCCCTTGCATCATAGTACAACCTTGTTTCTACCTTTGCATTCTCTTTCGTCAGACGAGACTTTGCAGTAGTTGCCTTAATGATATTACCGATGACTTCTTTACCATCTTTCTCCTTTGACTTGCTGAGATAGATGATAGTGCTAGCTGCATACTTCAGACCACTTCCACCACCCATTTCTTTGGTGGGAACATAAGCACCAACAACATCATAGGTGTGGTTAGTTACCAGCATAGGAACTCCCGCTTTACCAAGCTTGAGAGTAAGGATCCTAAAGATTGCTTTTACCACTTGAGCACGGGTCATATCTCTGGTATCTTTTCCAGCAGCAGAGTCTTCCATCTCTTTACTAGTGGAAAGCATACCAAGACTATCAAGTACAAACATCATGGGTTTGCGATCTTCTTTCTTTTGCTCAAGATACTTATCTAGGATCTTGATAGCTTGTGTACGAAACTCCTGCACTGTAGTAACAGGAACCAGAATCATTCGATCTCCATCAATACCACGCGAGAGAATCATCTCTTTGCTGATGGCAGATTCAGATTCAAAATAAACTACTCCAGCGTCAGGGTTCGCCGCCAGGTAGTGCTGTACCACCCCGAGGCAGAAAAAGGTTTTACCAGTAGACGACTCACCCGCGATGGCTGTGATCTTGTTTGATGGTACACCACCGAAGATAGAGCCGCTAACCAGAGCGTTAAAAATATAAGAACCGCTATCAATAAACGATTCGATGTCACCGATACCTCCTTCGCTAATGAGTCCCGCATATTCATTACCGATATCTTTGACTACTTCTTGCAAAAAATTCATGAGAATAAAAATTCAAGGTTAGTTACTTTTTCCGTCTTCCATCCTATCACGTCTAGGATGATTTGTAAAGGATCGACAAATGCTTTTTGGAATTGAGCATCACGATCTATGCTATTCTCCAGCTCAAGTTCTGTGGGGAACGTATTGAGAAAAGAGATAACATTTTCATTAATTTTATTTGGGCGGCGAAGATAAAGAAACTTAATCTTTTCACCTTCCTGAATTAATGGATACTTATACTCTAGGTTTTTTTGAGCAACATAAAAATTGTATAGCAGCGTGCCACGAACATGTATAGGGGTTCCCTTTGTATACACTGTTCCGTGCGATTTGAACTTACTGAGCCCATTTACAGACCTCGGAAATGCGATATCTTCGGGTGGTAATGAGTTGAATTCATCCCTAAAGTTATCTATGAATTCAATCAAGTCATCTTCAGTTTTCGACATAATAATTGTCAGGGCTTCCTTAATTGCCTGACGGCAAGGAGCAGGTGTTGAAGACTTTACTGCTTCGATTCCCATCATCTTGAGCTTGGGTTCTTTATAGCGAACACCCTCACTATCCCAGACGTTTAGGATATAACGTTTTTTGGCAGTCCAGATTCCACTAGAAGCGATGTTCTCTCGCTTCATCATCATCTTCTGCTCATATGCATTTACATATCTCGCAAGGGTCGAATAAGAATCTTCAATATATTTTTCAAGTTCCATTTGACACACCTTGTCAAGGAACCCCACGATGCTCTCATCATCTTTCTCTCTTCCTTCGTATACAGTCTCAACCAGAGGACCCAGATTAAGGTAGATTGAATCAGTATCAGAAGCAATAACATAGTCAACTCCATCAGTTTTGAGAATCTTGTTTAGGTAGGCATTCATCTTGTTCTCAATCCAGCGGATAGATACCTGACCAGAAAGAGTGATTGCCTCAGCATTTGCTAGATTGTAATAACGGAAGTATTGATTTCCGATGGCACCATAGGCAGAGTTAAGCTGGATCTTCCTTGCCATCTGAATGTTGTTGTATTTACTAATTGCTTTGGTCAATTCCTGAGATGGATTCTTTTCATACTCTTGCTTTGCCATAAGCATTAGCTTTTTAGACTGGACACGTTCATCGTAGATCTTCTGCATCATCTCTGGCAGAAAACCATGAATGTCTTTGCGATACTGAGATCCATTTGCACAGAGACAATATTTTGGATCGGGTTGAATCTCTTGGTTTAGGATCCTTTCAACAGTCGCAGTGGGATGTCGCCTTTCGGTAAGTGTCTCTGGCGAGATGTTGTACTGCATAATAAGATGGGGATACAGGCTATTAAGGTCAAAACTAACCACCCAATCATAACGCCCAGGAATCGGTTCTTTGACATATGCTCCAGCGTACTTTTCGCTTTTATCGCTACGTTTAGAGGGAGGAACAACAATATTCTTATCGCGAAGAAAGTTGTAGATTAAGGTATCCCACATGCGTACCTGGAAGTACACATCTTTCATGTTTACCTTAGCGTCATATGCAAGAGCAATAGCAAGTTCAACGAGTTTCATTTTTTCTTCAAGGCGAAGAACAAGCTCCACGTCCTTGATGTTGTAGTCGATGAACTTTTGCCAGTTACGAGTATAGAACTCCTTGAAGTTCTCAAACTCACTGTGGTCTAATTTGTTCTGTCCCAATTCTACATAGGCTATATGATCCAATCTATACGATTCTTGGTTCGTATATGTGAACTTTTTATACAAATCAAGGTAATCCAAAACATTAACACCATAGATGTTGTAAATGATTTGCTTCCTTCCTTTGATTTCCATCTCCTCTCGGTGAACAATTCCCCAAGGGGAGATCTGCTTCATTTCCTTTTCCCCAAACAGACGTTCCAAACGTCCACAAATGTACGGGATATCATACAGCTCCACATTCCATCCCGTGAGCACATCTGGAAATGCAGTTGACCAATAAGATAAGAAAGAACGGAGCAGATGTTCTTCACCGTCACACAGAATATATTCAACATCCTTGCGATCTGTCTGATAGGGTTTCGTACCCCATACCTTAATCTTCTTGGAGGTATAGTCCTGGACTGTAATCGATAGAAGCGGTTCAGCGCACTCTTGCACGTTAGGAAAACCATTTTCACATGCAACTTCAATATCAAGCGACGTAATCTTAAGAGCCTTAAGATTATAATCAACTTCTCCTGGGTACTCCTCTGAGACAAATTGATATAAGAAACGGTCATATCCATGGACTTCAAAACCCTGTACTTCCCGATACCTATCTATGAACTGACGAGCTTCACGAACGGATTCGAACTTGATAGGCTTGGCGTAGCGACCATCCAAGGTCTTGTGCTTGGTCTGCTTATCAGTAACAACAAAAAGAGTCGGAGAGAACTTCATCTTCCTTTGGATACGCTCAAGCAACCCGCCAGGTCCCTCTTCATATCCAAGGTAGAGAAGGTCATCTCCGACCAATTGAACGTTTGTGTAAAAACTCATTTAGTCACTTGCTCATACTTCAAGCGGATCTCCTCCGCTGGTTCTACTATTGTAGCAAGTGTTTCGGAATAAAGCAAGATCTCGTCATCATTTGACCAGATTGGCCAAGGAGCTAGAGTGCCGTCATCTCGAACCATATATGGTTGGGAGAGATGGCAAGCTGGTTCCTCATCCAGTTGCTCCACCTTGGAGATCAGGGTCATTCCCGTTCTCAGAATCACTAACATCGTTTTCATTTTCTTCATCCTCTCGTAAGATTTTTTCAGCTTCTTCAAAAATAGATTCCATATCCAATTCATTAAGACCCTTACCTGCAAGCATAGCTTCATGCTTCTTGAAGTTTTCTTCGTAGGTATCCTCTTTGATTGCAGAAATATATTGCTCTGCAATTGTATCCAAAGGATCATATGCAGTTAGCACATGATGACCAGGAAGGAAAAAGTCTCTCTCTTTACTCAGAGGAGCCCAGGGGAACCAGTGCAATTGATATCCCTTTTCTCTATTAAAGATAATACCACCGTCTACATCAGAAACAATATCTAGACGAAATGGTTTGTGTAAATGAAAACCGATCGGATCATTACTTTCAGGAGAACAGATCTCCTTTACTTCACTAATGATTTCTTCACCAGATTTCAACAACAAAAGCTTTACGCTCATTCTACTTCACCGCCCATTTTACGAACATTCTCGATGTATGTATCTCGAAGGCTAGGAACTGGTTCAAGAATAGTTGCAACAAAAGAAGTATTAATTGCCATCTGAACATCTGCACTCAGAGGACACCAAGGTTCATAATGAACTTTAACTTCTGGATCAAGCACAATACCTGTACCATCAAGTTGTGGTTGATCGTAAGTAACTTTGTATGGAAAATTAAATACCCAAGCTTGACGTTCTCCAGTATCTTTATGCACTGCTTCCTGAACATCGGCAATCACACGTTCACCATTTACAAGAACTACAACTTTAACTCTATCTGCGTTGATCATATTTTCAAGTAGTTTTACTATAGATTATAGAGGGGTTCTTGGTCTTTGTCAAGAACCCCTCAGCGCCGACGATATTTGGCGCAACTATTTAGAGGTAATCTTTACGAGCATGATGTTCTGGAATAACCTTACCAAGAACAATTGTCAGTAATCCATTATCAAAGGTGACATCTCGTACTTCTGTATCATCTGAGAGTGTCCATACTCTTTTGAAAGATCGTTGAGCCAATCCCTTATGGACGTAACGTGTGTCAGATTCTTTATCTTCCTTTTGTCCTTCAACAAAAAGTTTTCCATACTCCGTGTACACATTCACTTCTTCATTTTTAAATCCAGCTAGTGCAATTTCCAGACGTGATTCTACGTTACTTACCTGAACAAGATTGTATGGAGGATAATTTGAAGTGGTTTCATGAAGATTGAATAGACGGTCAAAGTACTCGTCCATTCCAATACTGTTGCGAGTGATCTTTTCCATCAGGGTAGGAAGATCCGCAGCCGTATAACGGGTAACATTAGTCATTATGGTAGCTCCTTTAAAAGCGAGTTTGTGTTTTGTGGACCCTTTCGGCATCCAATACTATTTAACCACAAAACGAAAAAGAGAGGAACGGTAAAAACCGAACCTCTCTTTAGGGTGTTCCGACTTTTGTAGAGACCGCACGAAAGATCTCACAAATATTTATACTGCCTTTTTCTTTCCGATGTTGTACTTACTCTCCAGTGTCCAATCATTCTTTTCCTTGTAAGAAAGAACTTTGATCTGACTCAGAGGAGCTACATCAACTACATCATCCTTCTTAGCAACAGTGATCAGACCCCAATCACTAAGCAATTGAATAATACGATTCCTTCTCTGTACATCGTTAATGCTAAGATTTGCTTTCTTACCATCAAGAGCAAACAACTCTTTAAAGTGTACGATGTAATACCTACCTTGCTTATGAAGGATGTGGCAAGACTGATAGAGTTTCTTTTCTTTGCGAGAAGCAACACCAATCCTGGTTAAGGTCTCACGAACTTTTAAGAAATCATCTGGTTCATTCAAGCTAACTTCAACCATGCAATCGGAAGTCCAATACACTTCCTGCTCAGCGACCGCTGTCATCTTTTTCCTCCCATGTCATGTTTTGTTCTAATAAAATCAAGTTGTTGTTCAGTTAGAAGAGTGAGAGCGATCTTTGCTTTTTCGTTGCTATAACCATAGTAACTTTTTACATGCTCTAGATCGTCAATCTTAGCTTTCTTCAACCAAGGTGAAAACCGTTTTCGTTTCCTAACGATATTTATATAAAAATCATATTGCATCCTCTTATCTAGATGATGCGCTTTGTTCATTTCGTTTGCAAACAGAACAGTATCAACGTGTCCAGCAAGACACTTGTTGATAATGTAAGGAGGATATGCTTTTTCTAAAGTAGGATCTTCTTCTAGAATATTTTGTTTGTTATCATTAATACTGTTTAACCAGTCCTTCAATTCTGCCATAATTAAGTGATAATCTTAGTTGGACCAACGACTCCAGTTCCACCACTATTGACCTTGTAAATAGCAACAGAACCACTCTTGAGGGTCACATGAACCTCATCACCATTAATCAACGCAAACTGTGCATTTGGACAGAACGTTGATAGAGCTCCTCTTGTAGTGTGATACAGTTGGCAGTAACCACTACGGAGAACACGCACCCCTAAACTTCCCATAATTAGTAAGAATCAATTCACGACGGTCTTGTTGGTCTGCCATGTAATCTCCAGTAGATCGCATGGTATAAGTGTGGGCATAATCATACTGACACCATTCAGTAAACCTTTGACAAATGTCTGGATGATTGTTGTATGAGATCATGATGTTGCATAACCAGCAATCCATCTCATCAGCAAAACGAGAGTGATCAAATCCCTTGTGCATACTTCCTTTATTGCCATAGAGATTATCTTTAATGTCATAGGGAGGATCCGCATACACAAAGACATTCTTATCATCAGACTTAAGATGATCGTATGACAAGTTTGTAATCCTCCACTTCTCAATTACTTTTGAGTAGTCTGGGAACTTTTCAATTCCTCGCAAGGTGAAGTTGGCGACGCTTGCTTGTTTTGAGAAGGAGGAAGATTCAGTAAGACCAGAAAAAGAGCACTTATTGACAATCCAAAAATCAATAGCTCTCTGGTAGTTATTTGCTGTTCCGTCATTTAGTTCACTTTTAGCTTTAAGAAATACCTGTTCGGCTCTTGCGTAATATGAGTTGAGTTCTACAGAGTCTGATTTGTCGGGAACAACTCCAAGATCATTTTTAATTTGAGTTAGATCTTTACACATCTCAGGTCCAAACGCCTGAAGTTGTTGCCAAAAGTTAACCAGTGGCTCATAAAGATCATTTACCCAAACCACTCTACCTGGAAAAGATTTGGCAACTTCTATTGCCATACTACCACCACCTAAGAAAGGTTCTCTATATTCAGAGAACGGTTCATCAGGCAAATATTCAAATAGCTTAGTTAAAGCTCTGGACTTACCGCCAGGATAACGAAGAGGTGTTTTCAGAGATTTCATAATTACATAAAGGTACAGATAAGAACCACTCGTCTTGATTTTGAAGGAAGGTAATGATAGTGTTCTCCCTCAAAAACTATTATAGCATCTTCTTTTGGGGAAAAGGATTCTCCTCCACAAACAGTATCACCATCTCCACCATTTAAATAAATAAGTAAATTTTTATGAGGGAAATCATGATCTACATGTGGTAATGTTTTTTCAGATCCTATAACTGGTATAGTTAAATTTACTCCAATCCTAAAAACACATTCAACATTTATTTTATTATAAAGAAATATTTGCTGAAGTATGGAATTAGCTATGTTGACGTATGCAGAAGTTTGCTTTGGGTATAAATTATAATCAGGTGGATCCAAAGGTCGTTTTACTATGGTGTGAGTAAATACTGGAATTGGATTTTTATGTGGATTATCATCTTCATCCTGAACACTATCCGCAGTCCAACACCAAGGAAAGTAACAATCAAGAACTTCTTTTTTAAATTTTAAATATTCTTGAGTTTTTGGATTACTAAACTCCGAAATCATTTGAATTGACACTCACACATAATTTCAGTAAGAGCAGCAAGAAGATTAATTTCTTGATCAGCAACAAAAGCAGATTGATACTGATACTTGGCAATCACCAAGACTGCATGAGGAATGCTCTGAGGTTGAAGACTATCATACAGAGTTTCATAGATCGTCCTAAGAATAATGTTAGGGTCATTATCCAAATTAGTATTGACCCACTTACGAGCTAAGGTAAACTCTTTATTCTTCAAAGCTTCCATAAGTTCGCCCATGCGAACTTCCGCCATGTTGGCAAGAATACCTGTATCAATTATACCACCAACGCTATAACGTTGCAACTCATTTAGGGTACGTCGAAAATCGGGAAAGTACTTTTGGACAACCTCTGCGAGAACCTTCGGATCATACTTGATACTTTCGCTCTCAAGTATAGTCCTGACACGGTTGAAGAAATTTCCAGCAATCTGAACTTTTTGCTTTCCTTTGATTCCAAAGTCAACAACGGCACACCTTGAGTGGAGTGGTTCGATAATTTTGTTCTTGTAGTTGCAGGTAAAGATGAAACGGCAATTGCCAGCAAATTCCTCAATAGACGCCCGTAGGAGGAGCTGTACATCGTGGGTTGTGTTGTCTGCCTCATCAATAATAATAACCTTGTGCTTAGCAGACGAGGTAAGTGAGACGGTCGAAGCGAAAGACTTCGCATGGTTTCTGACAGTATCAAGGAATCTACCTTCGTCGGATCCATTAATGACATAGGAATCTACATTAAGTTCATTACACAGTGCTTTAGCTACCGTGGTCTTTCCAATACCAGCGGTGCCACAAAGAAGAAGGTTGGGGATCTCCCCAGCATCAACAAAAGATTGGAATGTATCCTTCGTTTCTTTAGGAAGAATACAGTCCTCAATAGTTTGTGGGCGATACTTTTCAACCCACAGAAAATCATCCTTCATACTTAGAGTCGGGTTCAAGGGCAATCAAATATTCCAAATCCAGTGTAGCATGTCTGAAGAGAGATGCGTTGTGCTTACTGACAACGACAGAATAATCACCAGGAAGAAGCTTCAGGGTCTCAACCTTAAAATTGAAACAGAAGTTCGAATCTGTTTCTCCAACGCTAACAGCATAGCTGTTAGAGGTGTCATTCTTTTTATCTCTAACGACCAGATCAATAGTAGATCCATTTCCAACGACAGACAGATCTTCTACACCATAGATGCCAGCAGCTTTAATAATGTTTGAAAGGTCGGTTGACGATACAAGGAAGCAAACATCTTGAGTTGGCAACTCAACTTTTTTATCTGGTGGAGTTGTAATTACAGAAGGATCTGCAAAGAAATACCGAGTCTTGTTACGACTATCTTTAATTGTAAGATAACTATCGTTTGTAAAATCAAACTCAGCATCGTTGAATAGAGTCAGACCAGAGAGAAACTCACTCAGATCATAGATTGCAAAGTCTCTTGGAAACTTTTCTTCTACAACGCAACGACCAAGAATGTTTTTTTGAATCGAAAGAGTTGAAACTTGACTACCTTTCTTAAAGCAAATCGACTGATTGATAGTGGAGAAATTCTTCAGAATGTCGAGGGTACTTCTAGAAAGTTTCATAGGTTTCACGCTTAGCATTTTTATCGTTAAAATGTAGCAGTAGAACTGCGTAGTGCAGGATCTTCAGAATGTCACGACGAGCGGTTCCTTTCTTATCATAGCGCGAAGCATACTTCAGGATGTTGCTACGACAGAAAGGTTCACCATCTCCACAAGCTTCAATCAGATCAAGGGTTTGGATCTGATCATCACCAGCTGAATAATGCTGCTGGTAAGTTCCACGGATGTACCCAAGGAGCTCGCTAACAATTTTATCTTCTTCATACTTGTATTTCACATTTGAGGCGAAAGAACCAAGATCAACATTACCAGTGATGTTGAGAACTCCACCAGGAGCATAATCAACAACGGGATCGCGATCGTAGTTCAGAACAATTTTGTCATTTTCCATAACATCATAAAGCAGTGACCAAGAATTAACCATAGCAAAAAAGGAAATCATTTACAAGTGCTTCGGATTTTTCTTTACCGAATTTACTTGAGAGGTAACCTCCGACTGGATCTAGCTCTGTCATGTATTTGTCAAAGTCAGAATACACGGAAGTATCTTCTCCAGTAGGACAACTACATTCTACCATATCCTTGTATACAGTCAAGTATTCTTTAAACATCGGGAGATGATCGTTGACTTGGGACATGGTACATTTGGCAACATAAACATTTTCAGAAAAATGGTTGCCAGGCTCAAAGAATCTAAATGATCCTTCTGCCTTGGGAAGTCCAGGAACAGAGAACATATAGTTCTCAGTGGGATGCTGAAAGTCAAATACGATGATGACTTTCTTTTCAAAGAATCCCATTAGATCCATCCCAAAGCAAGGAAGATTGGATCCAGTTTTGGGATAAAGAATGTTGTTGTAAATACAAGCTTTCTCATCCCAAATCAAAACTTCTCTGGACTTCAGAAAGTGTGGACCTGTGTAAATTTGGGCTCTAAGTTCTGTATCATTCTCAGACCATCGAGCCCAACTATGTGACCACCCAAGGTCAGGGAAAGTCTCAAAAAGGACTTCCCTGTACTCCTTCCACAGATCGATCATTAGTATCTCCAAAGTTTACATCTACATCTACTTTATCATACAATTCAGTAAAAGCTTGCTTCGTCTCGGAATCAAAACGATTGATGCAAGACTGAATTGCTTTTGCCTTATCTTGGAAGATAGCATAAGCACGAATGATGTGGACAAGACGACGAGTGCTGATGATCTCATCGATACCACCATCATAGAAGGTCTTACGGATGATGTCTGCCCAGTCAACCAGACGCTTACAGAAGTCACGATCTTCCACACCAAGATCAAGAGAGATGCCTTCCAGAATCTTCTGCTCGGTAGAGGGAGAAGGATACTCCTGCTCAAAGGTCACGGGGAAACGCTCAAGAAATGCTTCGTTGAGCACGTTGGTGCCGATGAAACGACCGTCATCAGAACCTTTACCTTTGGTGTTGGCAGTAGCGATCACGTTGAACCCAGCAGTAGGATTGACATACTTGCCGATCTTCTTGAGGAAGACTCCCTTACCTTCTAGGATTGACTGAAGACACAGGATCTTGTTAGATGCAAGGTCAATCTCATCCAGAAGCAAAATAGCTCCACGCTCAAGTGCTTCCACCACAGGACCATTATGCCACACAGTCTCACCGTTGATGAGACGGAAACCGCCGAGAAGATCATCTTCGTCAGTCTCGATAGTGATATTGACACGAATCAACTCACGACCCAACTGAGCACATGCTTGCTCAACAGAGAAGGTCTTACCATTACCAGAGAGACCTGTGATGAAGGTGGGATAGAAGATGCCAGACTTGATGATCCTCTTCACATCAGTAAAGTTCCCGAACGGGACATAACTGGAGTCTTTGGTAGGAATAAGGTTCTGATCTTCCCGAACGGTAACACTAACAGCAGGAGCAGCAGCAGGTGCCTGATAGGTCTGCTCAAGCTTTTCTTGGATGGTCAGATTCCAAAGACCACGCTTGACTTTGTATGCATCAAGATAACGAGTGACCGTAGGATAGGAGACACCTCTGCTGCGAGCAAATGCTTTTACGTCAGCAGCAGTGACGCTCTCGCCATACTCAGAACGAATTTCAGCAACAAAGTTGGAGGTCATAGTTGGTTTCCTTGATTGGTATGGACATATCATAAAGCAAAAACCCGCCTCAGGGGCGGGCAGTGGACACTTAAGAAAGTGGTCTGAAGAACTCCTGACTAACCATGTTGTCAGCATAAAGCATTTTCCTCATGTATTCGACTCCATCCTGAGGGGTTGTGTGATCTCCACATGTAAAAATATCACAGACCGCCATCCCTAACTCTGGCCAAGTGTGAATGCTGATATGACTTTCAGCAAGCATAGCTACACACGTCACTCCTTGTGGATCAAACTTGTGAGAATTAATCGCCAACAGAGTCGAGTTGCATTTGATAGCGGCATATAACACGACATCTTTGACGTATTGCTCATCATCAAGAAGTACAGCAGAACAGTTTTTCAAAGTAAAAAGGACGTGTCTCATATCCAGTAAGGTTTTCTCTCAGGTTTACGAAGGTAATTTGAAGCAGCCCAAGGTTTAGATGCAACATACATTTTGTATGCGTCGAATGTATCTATACTTGTGTCAAGCTTAAATTCATCTGGCATGGCACGGGCAAAGTTCTCTGCCATGCAATAACAAGTTATGGTCTTACTGGTTTGCTGATGAAAAATTAACTTAGCTTCAAACAAAGACTTGGCGCACGAATGCACTTTATTATATCTATAAGAGTATTCAGATGACAAAGCACAACCGTGCTGAATCAACCAAGCTAGATTGTAAATGTTTTGTGCTGCCCATTTTGTACAAGGATGATTACGAAAAGCACCCTTTGCTGTTGAATAAGCTTGTCCATCTGCTCTATGAATTTCACCCCAGTTAAGATACCACTTAGAGTAGATGATGGAGATCATCTGACAACATTCTAGTGGCATCTTAACGATGTGCTTATCTGGCAAAGAGATAGCAGATCTACGGGGAGATGGATCGGTCGCGAAAATGTTCATGCAATCTGCTCGATAAAGGATGAGAGAATCTTCTTGTTGGACTTCTTGCCGCTCAGGGCTTTTCTAAATGCACTCTTGATCTGTGCTTTAGACGCATCCTCTCCTACTACAAACTCGGTGTCTGTGTCAAGGCTTTCGTTACGAAGTGCGTAGGAAATGCTGTATGCAGTATGTGGATTGATGTAGCAGCGATTCTTCTTCCACTCTTCATCAGCTTGGATTGAGTAGGTACGCCCATAAGGAAGATCGGACATCTTGTAACGATTCCATTCACGACCAGAGAGGATTCGAATCGAAATGATCTCACAGTCAGAGAAACGATCTCGGAAGTTTTGCACAAAAGTGCTGGTCTGAGCCCACTGATTATGACCAAACTGATAGGTCTTTCCAGTCTTTCTATCGCGAAGCAGACAGTTACCGTAAATAGGATTGCGAATAATCATAGAAGATCCATCACGATAATTGCGGACTGACTTACTACGGCACATGGGATGACCCTCACCATCAGTCAGATTAATGATGTGAACCTTCTCGCACTTGTTTTCCTTCTTGAACTTAGGTGCGATATGGAACATAGATAGCACAGCTTCATTCAACGGAGTGCCAGAAAGATGAAGCTTCCTAGCAACAGGATAGTATGTCGGAAAGTTTGCACGACCTAAAGTAGCTGCAAGTCTAAAAAGATTGCGGCACTGACGCTCATGCTCGGAGTTGTTGGACTTGCTAGTAAGAAGAGTCAGCATGGAAAAATCTGGATGAATCCAAATCTTATTTGCCTCTTCATGAGCAAAGTCTCGAAAAGTTTCTGGAGTCCAACCATCACTAAAAGCATACACGGTGTATGCAATACCAACTTTACGGCAGAATAAAACCAGAGCAATCAACTGCTTGAAGGTAGCAAAGATTGTATCCCGCATAGAACCAGACCAATCAAGGTTAAAGATCAGACCATGGTTCTTGCCCTGCTGAAGGTTGGTAACCTTCTTGAAGAGATCTTCGTTGTACTTATAGGTATGAAGCTTAGTGCAATCCAGAACACCAGTGCGAGAGGTAGTAGCGCGAGCATATGAGCTTGCAGACTTCTTACACTCAAACTCTTTCACGAGATAGTTGACTTCCTGGGCACAGTTTTTCTTGAACTGACGATACTCAGAATCTACACGGTAGAAAGATTCACTACTATCATCATAATCATTTGCTTCCCAGGCACCTTGAATGTGCTCATGGACACGGGAATTGCTAACGATGACTTGGTTCCAATCGAAGTTCGGAACTTCGAGATAATCAAACAATCCGCCGTTGTTGTCAATCAGATCCTTAACAAAGTCGTTAAAGTTAGAATCAGTCTGAACCTCAACATCATCTGCACCATGATCTTCAAAGTCCTGGGATTCCTGCTTGATCTCAGGAGAACGAGAACCAGAAAGATCGGAAGGAGATTCATTAGTACTATCATCTTCATTCTCCCCATCCTGAGAATCAGAGAAGTCAGATTGAGTAGACTGACCCTGAGATGGTGAAGTGCTCTGAGGAGCATCAGCATCAAGATCTTCTACTTTCTCTTTGATGGATTCCTTACAGAACTTATAGATAAGCTTTGCAAGCTCAACAGCATCAGCAAAAGTCTCCAGAGAGTTTGCAATACTCACAAACTCTTTTTCCTCTTCGGAGAAAGGAACGGTAACAAAATTACCAATCTTGAAATGAATGTTCAGACGATCGGCAGTGTTATAGGAACTGAGATCGGAATCACCGATAGAGAAGAAGTCTTGGTCGCTGAGATCTTTATATCCACGGAAGAAAGTCTTTGCAAGACCAGGATAGCGACGCTTCATCAACTTCTCAACACGAATGTCCTCAGTGACATTCACAAATTGAGTAGGAACCTCGCTCTCAAAAGACCAGTCATTAGGAGTGTAGAGAGCATGTCCAACCTCATGCGAGATCAACAAATCAAGAACATCATTACTAGCTTTCTTCCACATAGGAAGAGTGAGCACACGAGTCTCTACGTTGAACTGTGCAGTCTCAACCTGTCTGTGCTCAACAATCAGATCCTCTTGAGCGAGAAGGCGAGCGAGATGGTCTTTGACGTTGTTCATACTGAGGTCTCTTGGATGTACCTACAATACGAAGAAACCCCGCGCTTGGCGGGGTTCATGTGACACTTCTTGAAGTGGCTCAGGCGAGCTTTCGCTTGTCTTAGTGCCTGTGGCTTAAGGTGGCGCTTCTTCTCCTTCTTGGAGTGGTGCTGCCAGTTTGGTACGTTAGTCACGTTGCCTCCAGTCGTCGGGTTTGTCTTCGGTGAACCAGTCCACCATGTCATCCACACTATTAAAACCCCTTCTCCCGAATCTGTCAAGCCCCGTCCCACCAATATCAAGTTGGTTTAAAAAATCATCCATATCTCCCTCCTGCATATCTGGGTTCTCAGCAGTCCTACGTGCTTGACGGAGGATGGTAGCAGCAGAGCGATTTGCCTTAGCAAGTTTCTCTGCCCAGATCATATCTTCGAGACTTACTTCTTGATGTTTTGCAATCTTATCACAGATTCCTTCAAGGCGAAGACGATATTGTGCTGACAGCATATGAAATTTCTAGATGGGGTTGGTTAGCATTAATTACTTGATCCTTGATTCCAAATCGTTAATCCTATTGAATTCTTGATATGCTCGTTCAGATCTCTCTGAGAGGATATCAGATATATCATTTAGGATAATTTCATTTTCAATTTGCTCATCCAGATAATTATCGATCGCTTCTTTCAGATACCTTTTACGATGCCATTCTGGAGTATATGGTTTGTAGTGTGTCATGACAAAATGTATGATTTATTATTTATTCTTCTGTTATAACAGAGAAGTTCTGCTTTTTTTCTATACGAAGAATACTAGCAAACTTATCCTGCAATACATCTGGTTTATGAGAAATAACAAAAACATTTGTATTGTCAGAGAATGTCCTAAGGATTTTCATGAAGTCCTCTGTTCCAGAAGTATCCAGACTACTATCAAAAATTTCGTCCAGAATAAGGAGGTTGGTATTAGCACTGTTCTTCATCTTAGCAATAGTTCTCCAAGTAAACAACAGAGCTAAGTCTATTCGCATCTTTTCACCTTCGCTAAAAGAAGCATAAGAGAAGTCATCACGATAACGTGACTTGATGGTTTCCTCAAAGTTTTCACTAAGACTAAACGAAACATAAAAGTCCAACTCTTTGAGATAACGGTTGATGAGTTGGTTCATCACGGGCAGATACCTTTTAATGATCTGGGATTTGATACCAGTATCTTTGAGCATGGAAAGGACAACCTCGTGGTTATCCCTTTTATGTTTTGTGGAAGAAAGTTCTTTTTCAATCGAAATTCCTTCCTTAGCCAACTCCTTTAATTTTTCTTGTTCCCGTATTAGGTTCGCCCCGCCACCATTTTGCTTTTCAATTTCTTCTTCAATTTTTCGTATAGAGTCTTGCTTCCACTGGATCTCCCTATTATTGGTAGAGATTTGCTGCTGGAGGTCTTGGTAATTTTTAAGAAACTCTTTTTTCTTATTGAGGGATTCAGTGATATCATGGATCTTAACCTTAAGATCTTTTGTAGCGGACTCTAGCTCCTCAATAGAGGATTCAATATTTGATTTCTTTTCTACTCTAAGTTCTTCAGTTATACTTTGCTTGCAAGTAGGGCACGTATCATTCTCTTCAAAGAATTTATAGTCGCTCTTCAGTTTTTTAGATTTGTCTTGGAACTTAGATTCGAAGATTTTGAGTTTATCAAACTCATCTTCTACTGTACCACATTCATCGATTTGGTTTTGTATTCCCTCACACAATTCAAGGTTCTCAATATTGATGCCTTGAATCAATTCAATCTCAGATCGAATGGAGTTAATACTCGATTGTCTTTGAACGTTGTTAGCTGCAGACTGCTCCTTCAGATCAGCAATAAATCTTTGTTGCAGTTGCACCTTTTCTTTAGCGATCTCCATCTTGTAATCAAGATCTCTAATATCATCCCGAATGATTTTAATTCGATCTTTAAGAAGAAGATTCATCGTAGAGAAGATCTTGATATCAAGCAAGTCTTCAATAACTTCTCTACGATGCGCTGGAGGAAGCTGCATGAATGGAACAAAAGTAGATGAACCAAGAATGACAACCTGAGTGAATGACTTGAAATTCAACTTCAGAATGTTTTGCTCTAGGGACCTCTGCTGATCAACAGCTGAAGCTTCTTGATTCAACATTTGTCCATTCAGATGTACCTCAAAAATAGAGGGTTTGATTCCACGACGAACAAGATATTCTTTAGAACCAACACTGAACTCTACTTCAACAAGGCAATCTTTTTCATTAATCGAGTTGATTAACTGGGGTTTGTTGATTTTCCGAAAGGGTTTGTTAAACAGGGCGAAGCAAATCGCATCCAAAAGAGTGGACTTGCCAGCACCATTACTACCCACGATCAGAGTAGAAGGACTGTTATCAAGACGCAGTTCAGTAAAAACATTTCCCGTAGAGAGAAAGTTTTTCCAACGTATAGACTTGAATATAATCATAATGAAAGGACAAAAATTAATCTTCTCTAGGAGGTATCACTATATCGTCGGGAGTTACGATATAGTATGGATGACCATGCTGCTCGCAAGCTCGCATAGCATTACGGTCTTCCACTTCTACTACTGACATTTCTGGAAAATCATCTGCTTCCAGAAGACCAGCATAGCGCACTGCGTCGTCTTTGTCAAGAAAAAGGTACACAATCTGCTCACCCTCATCTGAAGTGACAGCATATGCACCTTCTTCTTCATAACCTTTCAGTGCGAGTATGTACATCAAACAAGCTCCAGTGCTTCGACGTACAAAGATTTCAAAAGATTCTTGAGACCAGATTTATCTTGATGCTCAAGGTCATCAACATACTTCTCAAGAATAGTGAGAGTGTCTTCAGTTTCAATATCAATTTCTTCTCGGAGATCTGATTCGAAAGAAGGGTCCTCGATGATCTTTACTTCATGTACTCCTGCTGCAAAAAGTTGAGTTACAAAAAAATCAAACTTGTGAGAGTCATTTTTCTTTTCAACTACAACCTTAACAAATTTCTCTGAGTAATCTTTGTACTTAAACTTAGAACTATTTACCTTGCTTTCATCATAGTAAATCTTTTCATAGATTTCATATGGATTTTGAATGTACTCAAGTTCAAGAGTGTCTGTGTCAAAGATATGAAATCCTCTTTGATCTTTGTAATCATTCCAATAAATTTGGTAAGGATTGCCAAGGTACTTTACATTAGCTCTGGATGACTTGTGATGGTAGTGTCCCGAGAATACTTGCTTGAACTTTTTATAGCGACCGCTCTCATCACCGTGGTCCATGATGAGTCCTCTACGGACTTCAAATCCGTTGAGCTCAAGGTGCCCCATCGCACACTCGCAAGTTGTCTTTTCAATAAGTTGGAAAGTTTCTTCAGCATTTTCTTGATTGATCCATGGAACAAACAAAATACCCAAACCACCAATATTCACTTCAGTTGGTTTTGAGTATATCTTAATATTATCATACTGCCCAAGAACGTTATCCAGGGTGTTGATGTTATTGGTATCTTTAAAGTATGCCGTGTGATTACCAACAACAGAATAAACATTCACGCCCATTTTATCTAGGCGGTCGTAATAATTTTTTCTAGCCCAGTGAATAGACCACAAGTCAATATTGCGGCGGTTGTCAAATGTATCACCTAAGTCAATTACTACTTTGATGTCACGTTCTTCCAGTGTTGGAAAAAAGATGTTGTTATAAAATTTTAGGAAGAAGTCATGAAAGATTCTGTTTGACTTTCTTGCTCCAAAATGCTGGTCTGTAATGATCGCTACTTTCATAATTTAAATACTCGTTACAACTTGCCACCTACGTAACCTTCGTGGGTTGAAATTGGATCTGGAAATCATTTCTTCTTTTTATTCTTAGGTTCTTTGTGATCTAGAACTTCAACGTGACTTAAAAAATTACCACCACGCTCAAACCACCTACGCTGCACATCTTCATAATTATCAAAGATAACAGATTCGCCAGTGCTTGTTACTAATTTATAATCGTGA
>Ga0194128_10001607_pt1 | contig 38979 bp, 33 predicted proteins | sample TA2KigCa65mmetaG_FD_148650 | JGI IMG/M metagenome (GOLD analysis project Ga0194128, IMG submission 148650) | Freshwater microbial communities from Lake Tanganyika, Tanzania - TA2015037 Kigoma Deep Cast 65m | ecosystem: Environmental > Aquatic > Freshwater > Lake | place: Tanzania: Lake...
GCCACCTCCTCGCGGGCCTCGTGCCCGCGGCGGGCCACCTCCTCGCGGGCCTCCTGGCCGCGGCGGGCGGCGTCGTCCAGCAGCTCGGCCGCGCGATCGCGCGTCTCCTGCGCGGAGTCGGCGGTGGCGGCGAAGGTGCGCTCGATCGCCGAGCGCAACGCCTCGGAGACACCGCCTCGCTCGTCTCGTCCGGGCTCGGTCACGACCGCCGACAGCGTAGCGTTCGCCGCCGTGACCGCCGAGCCGTCTTCGATCCATCTCGAGCCCTCCCAGCCGATCGCCCCGGACGTGCTCCTGCCCGGAGACCCCGGCCGCGCGATGGCGCTGGCCCAGCAGCTGCTGGCGAAGCCGCTGATGAGCAACCACAGCCGCGGGCTCTGGGGATACTCCGGCGAGACGCGGGAGGGGATGCCGCTGACGATCCAGTCGACCGGCATGGGAGGCCCGAGCGCCGCGATCGTCCTGCACGAGCTGGCCGAGCTCGGGGTGCGCAGGGCGATCCGGGTCGGCACCTGCGCGGCGCTCGAGGGGTCGCTCGAGCTGGGCGAGCTGGTCGTGGCCGAGGCGGCCCTACCCGGCGACGGCGTCAGCCGCGCGCTCGGCCAGCAGGGACCCGTCGAGCCCGACCCGGCGCTGCACTCGAGCCTCGAGCGCGCCGCCGCGTGCAGGCCGGTGCTCATCGCTTCAACGGACCTCTTCCACGAGTACGACGAGGCGCCCCGGGAGGGCTGGATTCGCGCAGGGGCCGCGGTGGTCGAGATGGAGTGCGCCCCGCTGTTCACGCTCGGTCGCCGGCTCGGCGTGGCGCTGGCCTGCGCCCTGATCGTGAGCGATGTCTTCGCGGGCGCCGAGCGCGTCAGGATCGAGCCCGAGGCGCTGGGCCGCTCGGTGCAGCGGATGGGCGCGGCGGCGGCGGCGGCCCTTGCGTTCTAGCCGAGGCGCCGCGGCGCCGATTGCGCCGTCCCGCCGACCCTCGAGCAACGGTCGAGGCTAGAGGAGTGATCATCTAGTGGCCCTTCTCGGAACGTTCGCCAGGAAATGACGCAGGCCAGGCGCCGCCAGGCAAGGACGCAGGGAGTCCGAACAGCAGCGCTATTCGGACGACCGAGGACGCAGCATGGTGGTGATCTGGACCAGTCATTTCCGGTGAGACGTTTCGAGGAGGGCCACTAGTGGCCCTTCTCGGAACGTTCGCCAGGAAATGACGCAGGCCAGGCGCCGCCAGGCAAGGACGCAGGGAGTCCGAACAGCAGCGCTATTCGGACGACCGAGGACGCAGCATGGTGGTGATCTGGACCAGTCATTTCCGGTGAGACGTTTCGAGGAGGGCCACTAGTGGCTCGCAGGGCCGGGAGCGCCGCCGCGCAGCGCCGCGATCTCGCGCGAGACCCGGTCGAGGGCGTCCTCGACCTCCTCGAGCCGCTCCGAGACGGCCCGCAGCCGCCGCTCGAGGCGATCGGTGTCGGAGGCCGTCGGCAGGTTGAGCCCGCGGATCGCGTGCGCGCCGGCGACCGAGGCGCGCTCGCGCGCGTCGAACGCGACCCCCAGGGCGTGCTTCAGCCAGGGGTTGTCGAGCAGCAGCTGCGCGAGCTCGTTCAGGGCCTCTTCGCCCCTCGCCGAGAACCTCTCCCTGAGCCCTTCGTCTGCGCTCTGATCCATCGCTCCGCGGCCACGTTAGCGCGGGTCGAATCGGGCTTGGCTGAGGCTCATCCCCGTGGGCGGCGAAGTGCACACAAACTTCATAAATCCGCCGCCGTGCTGAGGTAGGTTTCAGGCACGAAGAAGGCCTCCGGCATGGCGGAGAGTGACTCGTTAGCTTTCAGCCTGCCCGCTGGCGGGGTACTCAAGACTTTGATGACGAAAAGGCTCCTACTGATCGTTGCGCTGGCCTCGGCCCTGGCAGTGGCCGTCGCCGGCGTGGCCACGTCCTCGACCTCGGGCGGGGACATGCAGATCGACGTCCCCGCCGCCGCCCCCCTCCCCGAGTGCGCCGACCTGATCGACAACGACGGCGACACGCTGATCGACTTCCCCGACGACCCCGACTGCGTCGACGCCAACACCGTCAGCGAGACCCCGATTCCCCCGCCGACCCCCGAGTGCTCGGACACGGCCGACAACGACCTCGACGGCCTCGCCGACATGGCCGACCCCGACTGCGTCGATCCCTCCGACCCCGCCGAGGCCGCCGACGCCCAGATCGTGCCTGGCGCAGACCAGACCACGACCATCCCCGGCGCCCAGCCGAAGGACGGCTTCTTCAAGGACAAGGCCCCCAAGGACGGCTCGGCCCACGGCGGCAGCGAGCGCGAGAAGTTCGAGTCGGCCCCGATCCGCAATCCCGACGGCTCGCCCTCGGACTCGAACCCGAGCCTCACCCTCGCCCCCTTCGGCGCGGCCCCGATCGGCGTCCCCAACTTCGTCATCGACCGCTTCGAGATCCCCCCCTTCCTGCTGCCGATCTACCAGGCCTGCGGCACCGAGTACGGGATCCCCTGGCAGGTGCTGGCCTCGATCAACCGCATCGAGACCGCCTTCGGCACCAACCTCAACGTCTCCTCGGCCGGGGCGCTCGGCTGGATGCAGTTCATCCCCTCGAGCTGGCGGATGTACGGGACCGATGCCAACGAGGACGGGCGCAAGGACCCCTACAACCCCGTCGACGCGATCTGCGCCGCCGCGCGCTACCTGAAGGCGGCCGACTGGTCGGAGTCCCCGCGCGACGCGATCTTCGCCTACAACCACGCCGACTGGTACGTCGACGAGGTGCTGCTGTACGCGAACCAGTACGCGAAGCTCCCCGACGACCTGGTCGGATCGCTGACCGGGCTGACCGAGGGCGCCCACTTCCCCGTCGCCGCCGACGCCCGCTACGCCGACGACATATCAGAGCGCGAGGCGCTGCGAAAGACCGAGAGCGCCCGCGAGCTGCCGGGCAACGCCGCCGATATCATCTCCGACAGCCCCACCCGCCGAGGCATCAACATCTACTCGAGGGTTAATGCTCCGGTCGTCGCCGTCAACGACGGCGTCATCACGGAGATCGGCGAGAACGCGAAGCTCGGCAAGTTCGTCGTCCTCGAGGACGCATACGGCAACCGCTACACCTACGCGCAGCTCGGCGAGCTCTCCGAGCTGCACCCGGTTCCCAGGGACAGGGCGCTGAGCGCGGCGGACTTCGAGATCGTCGGCAAGGGCAAGGGGGACGAGGACGGCGTGCCCGCCGGGCCCGCGAGCCGCGGCCCTGACCTCAGCGACGCAACCGACTCCGCCCCGGACGCCGGCCCCTCCGGCGACGGCTCCGGCAAGACCGAGGACGACGCCAAGCCCGAGCCGCTGAACACCGAGGAGATGCGCTCGCGGCTGTTCGCGCTGCCCGAGCGGCCCGCGAACTCCGAGCTCGCCGGGCTCTCCGGCCAGCTCGACGGCCTCCTGGGCGAGAAGGTGCCGGGCTACGAGACCTTCAAGAGCTACTTCTCGAGCGCGTTCGAGTTCGACTCCGAGACGATGCAGCTCGCCCCGCTGCGGGTCGGCTCCAAGGTCGCCGGCGGCACCGTGCTCGGGCGCATCGGCCAGGTCACGGAGGCCGCCCCCCACGTCCACTTCGCGATCAAGCCCGCCGGGCGCGGCGCCCCCAAGATCGACCCGAAGCCGATCCTCGACGGCTGGAAGCTGTTGGAGACCACCGCGATCTACCGCGCCGCCGGCAAGGACCCGTTCGGCTCCTCGGGCGCGACGGTCGGCCAGATCCTGCTGATGAGCAAGGAGACCCTCGCCCAGCGCGTGCTGGCAGACCCCCGGATCGAGATCTACTCCTGCGGGCGCACCGACATCGAGTCCGGCCAGATCGACCGCCGCACCCTGGCCACTCTCGCCTACCTGACAGAGCGCGGCTACCGGCTGACGATCACCTCGCTCAAGTGCGGCCACAGCTACCTGACCTCCTCGGGCAACGTCTCCGCCCACTCCTCGGGCAACGCCGTCGACATCGCCCAGGTGAACGGGCTGCCGATCCTCGGCAACCAGGGGCGGGGCTCGATCACCGAGGCGGTCGTCAAGGACCTGCTGCTGCTGCAGGGCACGATGCGCCCGGCCCAGATCATCACCCTGATGGAGTTCGGGGGCCCGACCTTCGCGATGAGCGACCATGACGACCACATCCACGTCGGCTTCACCCCCGCCTACGGGGACGGGCGCCCCTCGACCCAGCTCGCCCAGGTGCTGAAGCCCGGCCAGTGGGAGCGCCTGATCGACCGCCTCGGCGAGATCGACAACCCCGAGGTGCCCGCCAAGGTCTCCGACGCGGCCCTGCCCGCCGGCAAGCGCGACATCCCGACGCCCGCCGAGATCGAGAACGACCGCGGCAGCGGGGCTCACCGCGGCGAGTAGCCCGGCCGGCCCCGGACGCGCAGCGGAGGAGCCGGCCCTGATGGACGGCCCCGGACGCGCAGCGGAGGAGCCGGCCCTGATGGACGGCCCCGGCAGCGCAGCGGAGGAGCCGGCCCTGATGGACGGCCCCGGCAGCGCAGCGGAGGAGCCGGCCCTGATGGACGGCCCCGGCAGCGCAGCGGAGGAGCCGGCCTGAATGCTGCTCCCGTTCGTACAGCTCGACCTCCCCGGTCTGATCGGCCTGCCCGACGGGCGCTACCTGGCCCGCGAGGGCGAGCGCGAGCAGGTGCTGATCGTCGAGGCCTTCGGCGCCCCGAAGCCGCCGGGGCGCCTGCAGCGGCGCACCCGGCCCGCCCACGCGGACCCCGACGATGCCGTGCCGGTGACCAGGGTCAGCGTCACCCTTGCCGAGCGCTTCGAAAGCGAGACCGAGGCCGTGCGCTGGCTCGAGGCGACGGCCGGCGACGCGGCCAAGCGCGCCGCCGAGGTGCGCGCCGCGGTCCGGGTAGTAAACCGCGCCCTGAACGCGCTCCGCGCCGCCGCCCGCGACCCCCTGGTCCAGGACATCGGCGCCACCCGTGCCCTAGCGGTCAGGGTCGGGTTCGGAAGCGGCGACGAGCTGATCGAGGGGCGCTGGCAACAGGCGCGCGAGCTCTCCCCGCCCCGCCGCGGGCGCCTCGACGACATTGACCCCCAGAGCCGGGTCGCGGCAGTGCTCTCCGGCCGCGACCGGGTCCACCCCTCGGAGACCCTGCTCGAGCGCGCCCGCCTCGACATCGAGCAGGACCGTCCCGGGGAGGCCCGCCACGGCCTGCGCGCCGCCCGCGCCGCCCTGGAGGACTCCCCCGAAGGAGCGCCCTCCGACCTCGCCGAGCGCATCGCCGAGGCCGAGCAGCGCCTCGATCGATGAGCATCCCTCCTCGCGTATTGGGGGCGCTAGTGGCCTTTCTCGGAACGTTCGCCAGGAAATGACGCAGGCCAGGCGCCGCCAGGCAAGGAGGCAGGGAGTCCGAATAGCAGCGCTATTCGGACGACCGAGGACCCAGCATGGTGGTGATCTGGACCGGTCATTTCCGGTGAGACGTCTTGAGGAGGGCCACTAGCCGACTGTCAGGGTCGCGTTCATGCCGTCCGGCTCGTGGGTCAGCAGGCTGCACCACAGGTACCACTGGCCCGCGCTCAGCGGCACGGTGCGATCCTCGACCCCGAGCGGCTCCAGCTCGAAGGGAGCGTCCTCGGGAATCGAGTAGACGGGGTCGAATCCGCTCGCCGGGCGCAGGTACAGGTTGTGGGGGTCCTCGCCCTGGTTTCGCAGCTCGACGTTGACCAGGCCGGCGTCCACGCAGGGGCGGGAGAGCACGTAGCGGGTGCCGGTGACGTCGTAGGCGGTGACCCCGACGGTCGAGGAGGGCTGCGCGCAGCCGGGCGGCTGGGGCACCGGCTCGCAGGTCCACCAGCGCTTCAGCTTCTTGCGCTTGACCCGCACCCACTTGCCGTTGCGGCGCACCTTCTTGCGCTTCACGACCGGCTTCGAGTACTGGACGGTGCCGCAGTCGGCGGCCGCCTGGGCGCCGGTGCGAGCATCGCCCGTCTGCGCCGTGCCTGCACCGCCGGCGCCCGCCGAGGCGGGCGGGGCGGCCAGGACGAGGGACGCCGCCAGCGCCGCGACCGCGGCCCTCACGAGACCAGCGTGTAGCGCGGCAGGCCCGAGGCCCCGGGGATGAGCCCCTCGGCGTCCTCCTCGAGCCACTGCTCGAACAGCGAGCAGTACATGCCGCGGAAGTCGCTGTTCCAGAGCAGGTTGTCGTCGTGGTCGAAGGAGGTCAGCCCCGGGAACTCGCCGACCATCTCGCCGGCGGCGCGCGTGCCGATCACGAACGCGAGGCCGGCGGCGCCGTGGTCGGTTCCGGCCGAGCCGTTCTCGTCGGGCCGGCGGCCGAACTCGCTCCACACCTCCATCAGCACACGGTCGTCCTCGCCGCGCGCCTCCAGGTCGCGCTGGAATGCGTAGATCGCATCGCAGGTGCGGCCGAGGTTGTTGCCGAAGGACTGCGCCTGGTCGGAGTGGGTGTCGTACCCACCCGGGGCGCTGACGGTGACGCAGGAGAGCGGCATCCCGCGCCCGATCATCTCGGCGAGCCCCGAGAGCTTCTCGCCGAAGTTCGTGTTCGGATAGGCCACCGGCGGCGTGAAGCCCTCGAAGGTCGCGAGCAGCTCGCGAAGGTCGCTCGTCTGGGCGGTCGCATTGCGGACCTGGCCCATCGGCTCGGAGTCCGCGGGCAGGTCGCCGAAGTGGCCGAAGCTGTTGTACATCGGCGCGGCCACGGGATCGCCGACCCCGTGCGTGTACATGTCGTAGTCGGTGACGTCGTCAACGGCCGCGACGGGCATCGACGCTGTCGCAATCGAGGGCGAGAGGCTGCCGTCCAGCGAGAGGCCCTGGAGCGGGTTGTCATCGGCGCCGGTGCGGTCGATGTAGCGGCCGAGCCAGCCGGTTCGCGCTCCCACCTCGAGCTCGCCGATCTCATAGAAGTGGCGCGAGGTGAAGTGGGACTGGTTGGGGCTGGTGTAGCCGATCGCGGGGAAGGTGGAGACCTTGCCCTCGCCGTGCAGGGTGGCGAGCGGACTCGCCGACGGGTGCCAGCGCAGGCTCGTGTCCTCGGCGAAGGCGGTCCCCTCGGTCGGCCCCAGCGCCAGCGTCGGGCGCAGCCCCGCGTACTGCGGATGGCCCGTCGGCGCCAGCACGCTCATCGAGTCGATGCCACCGTCGAAGAAGACCGAGACGAGGATGCGCCCGTTGGTAGCGGCGTGTGCGATTCCGTCCTCGAAGGCGGCGAAGGGGAGCTTGCCGGCGCCGTAGACGGCGAGCGCCAGCCCGGCGCTGCGCGAGAGGAACGTGCGACGCGAGAGCCCAGTGCCGGCGGGCAGGGGCATTCCGGTCTCGATCGCCGGCAATCCCTTGCCGGCCTGCGCCGCCGATGCGCGAAGCATCTCCGAGCGGGTGTAGTTGCTGCAGCAGTTGTGGTTGCGCTGGGGCATCGATTCCTCTCAGCCGAGCAACAGGTCCGGGGAGATGGCGATCAGCTGCTGCAGGGCGTTCTGGCGCATGGCGCGATAGGGACTTTTCTGCCAGCTGGCGAGCGAGGCGGGAAAGGCGTTGCCCGAGAAGCTCAGCAGCTCGTTGTGGTGCTCGACCCGAAGCGGCGGGTAATCCAATGCCTCCAGAGCCTTCTCGAGCGCGGGATCGCGCTCCTCGGCCGGGTCGTAGTCGGGGCCGTTCCAGGGATCGAAATAGCTCTCCTCCAAGGCCCAGGTGACGGTCAGCCAGCGCGCGCGCAGGCGCGAGGTGTCGAGCCAGCGGTCGTCGTCCCAGCCCGACACGTTCGGCGGCCAGAAGAGCTGCTGGCCGGCCATGTCGCCGAGCCACGCCCAGGCCTCGGTATCGACGCCGCGCCCGAGCGCGCGCAGCAGGCTCGCCGTGAACACGACCGGCGGCTTCACCATCGGCGGGCCCAGATAGAGGTCGGGGTGCATCAGGATCGCCTCGACGACCGGCCTGATCGCGTACGCGTTCGACTTGTAGATCGAGGCCAGCGCGTCGCGGGTGTCGGCCGACGGGGGCTGGGGGACGAAGTAGCTCCACAGCTTCTCGACGAAGAAGGAGGCGTGAAGGGGATGCTCCAGGCACAGGCGCGGAACGTCGTCCCAGTTCCAGTTCGCGGCCGGGTTGACGTTGAAGGTCGAGCTCGGACCCGAGAAGATCGCCTTGTTCGCGGTGCTGTGGCGGTTGGGGTCGAAGCGGAAGTTGTGGGAGCCCAGCTCCGGGGACCAGTCGTTGCGCCAGCCCGTCAGGCCCTTCGCCGCCTCGCGGATGTCGTTCTCCGTATAGGCCGGCGTCGGCTCGCGGTCGGCACCGAGCGTGAACAGCTCCATCAGCTCACGCGCGTAGTTCTCGTTCGGGGCGTTCTTGCGGTTCTCGTTGCCGTTCAGCCACTGCAGCATCGCCGGGTCCTTGGTCACGTTCACGGTCAGCGTCAGGAACGAGCCGAGGCAGCCGGCGCGGAACAGGTTCGACTGGTCGATCATGTGCTGCTGGCGCTCGACCCCGGCGTTCGAGGTCGCGAACCAGTCGTGGAAGACGAGCGCCATCCGCTCCACCAGGGGCTGGCTCGAGCGCACCATGCGGTCGAGCCACCAGAGGTGGTCGTGCCCCCAGCGGTCGGCCGGGGCGAGCGGGTTGCCGTCATCGTCGTGGGGCGCCGGGCCGGTGAGCTGCGCGGCGCCCGCTGGCCGGGTCAGCGACTGGACCGCTGCCTGAAGTCCCGCCTGGGCGAGGCCGACCGCCTCGCCACGACGGGCGCCGAACCCGGCCCGGTCGAGCAGGCGTTTGGCCTGCAGCCGCCCGAAGGGGCCCTGGTAGACGCCGAAGGGCTGCGGGGAAGCGGGGGGCTGGGGGCTCTGCGGCGTCGGCAGCGGCCGGGGCGGGGGGTTTGGTTGCGGCGTGTCGCGCCACTCGACGGTCTCGCGCACGAGCCCGTCCCCGGGGTCCGTGTATCCCAGCACGTGCTTGTACTTCTGGGGCGGCTGGGGCGGCTGGGGCTGCTGCTGGGCGCCCGGCCTCTTCTTCCGCTTCTTCTTGCGCTTGCGCCGTTTCCGGGCCAGCTGGGCGACTTCCGCCATCCGTCAACGCTCCCTCGTTCGCATCCTGCTGGCGGCCTCGACAATATTGGGGGGGGCACTTTAGCCGCGGCTCCGGGCGTGGACATCTGGTCCCTACCCTCGTTGGCGTGGAAGGCGGCGCCTACATCGCGATCGCGATCAGCTTCGGGATCGCCACCGGGGTGATCGGCAGGGCCAAGGGCAGCTCCTTCCTGATCTGGTTCGCAGTCGGGGCGGTGCTGCCGTTGCTAGGCCTGCTGGCCGTCATCCTCTTTCGCTCGGACCGCAACGAGCCCGAGCGCCGGTGCCCCACCTGCAACAAGGTCGTGAAGCTCTACGTCCAGGTCTGCCCGCGCTGCGGCACCGACCTCTACCTGCCCGACCCCTCCGAGGTCCGGACGCCCGACTGAGCCGTCAGCGCAGCCAGGTCCTGACGATGGCGTTCGTGAAGCCCAGGCCGTAGCGGACCACGGCCGGCTTCTTCGAATGCCCGGAAAGCCTGCGATCCACCGTCACCGGCACCTCCTCTGCGGGGATGCCGCGCTTGATCGCCTCGATCATGAACTCGGAGGTGTGGAACTGCTCCTGGCGCAGGACGAGCGAGGGGAGGACGGTGGTGCGAACCGCCCGGTACCCGTTCGAGCAGTCGCTGACCTTGGTGCGCGTGATCAAGGAGACGACGCGGTTGAAGAAGATGATCCCCAGCTCGCGCGAGCGGGTGTTGGGGTCGGCGTCGCCCAGCACCCGCGAGCCGTGGGCCATGTCCACCTCGCCGTCGAGGATCGGCTTCACCAGCCGCTCCATCTCCTCGGGCCGGTGCTGGCCGTCGGCGTCGAGCGTGACAACGATCCTCGCGCCGGACTCCGACATCAGCCGGTAGCCGGTGCGCAGGGCGGCGCCGCCGCCGCGGTTGATCACGTGGCGCGCGACCACGGCCCCCGAGCGCGCGGCCGCCTCGGAGGTGTCGTCGCGCGAGCCGTCGTCCACGACCAGCACCGACGTCGCGACTCCGCAGACCTGGTCGGGAACGCGGTCGATCACCGCGGTGACGTTCTCGCCCTCGTTGTAGGCGGGAATCACGACGGCGATGCGGTCGCGGAAGCGCTCGGGCAGCTTCGCGTCGCGGAACTCCTCCCAGGCGAGCCCCTCGAGCAGCGCCGAGAGCTGCTGGTTCATGCGCGCGCCCTCGGTCAGCGCCCGCAGCACCAGCAGGAACAAGATCGCGATGGCGAACACCGCCAGGCCGAGGATGCGCTCGCCGTTGCCCTGCTCGAAGGCGAAGGCCTCGAGCAGGGCGTCGACCAGCTCGGTCCCCGAGACGATCGCGAGGGCGAGTCCACCCAGCAGCGCCATCAGGATGGCCCCGTTCGAGAGCTCGCGGCGGCGCCAGAGCGCGAACGCGATCAGCCCGACGGCAAAGGCCAGGCCCGCGGCGCGCAGCAGCGTCAGCTCGCTGGGGAAGACGGATGCCTGGATCAGGTGGTCGGGCACGGGCGGCGGCCAGAATAGCCGCGGGCGGCCCGGCCCAGCGGGTGGCGGATGGCGTTCTGGCCGCTGCTACCCTGCCGCCCTCTATGCGCGTCCTCATTCTCGGGGGTGACGGTTATCTGGGCTGGCCGACCGCGATGCGCTTCTCGGCCAACGGCCACGAGGTTTCCGTCGTCGACAACTTCTCACGCCGGCGCTGGCACGAGGCGCAGGGCACCGACTCCCTGACGCCGATCCGCACGCTCGAGGAGCGGATCGCCGCCTGGAAGGAGGTCTCCGGCAAGGGAATCGCCCACTACGTCGGCTCGATCGAGGACGGCGAGTTCCTCGAGCAGACGGTGATCGACACCCGGCCCGAGGCGATCATCCACTACGGCGAGCAGCCCTCGGCGCCGTACTCGATGCAGAGCCGGGAGAACGCGGTCGAGACCCAGTACACGAACGTGATCGGGACGCTCAACCTGCTGTTCGCGATGCGCGACCACGTCCCCGACGCCCACCTGGTCAAGCTCGGGACGATGGGGGAGTACGGCACCCCCAACATCGACATCGAGGAGGGCTATATCGAGATCGAGCACAAGGGCCGCAAGGACACGCTGCCGTTTCCGAAGCTCCCGGGCTCGCTCTACCACCTCTCCAAGGTCCACGACTCCCACAACATCCACTTCGGCTGCCGCATCTGGGGCCTTTGCGCCACCGACCTGAACCAGGGCGTCGTCTACGGGATCGAGACCGACGAGACCGCTTTGGACGAGCGGCTCGTGACCCGCTTCGACTACGACGACGTGTTCGGCACGGTGCTGAACCGATTCTGCGTCCAGGCCGTGCTCGGACGGCCGCTGACGATCTACGGCAAAGGGGGCCAGACCCGCGGCTTCCTCAACATCCGCGACACGCTGCGCTGCGTCGAGCTGGCCGTCGAGAACCCGGCCGAGCGCGGCGACTTCCGGGTCTTCAACCAGTTCACCGAGCAGTTCTCGGTCGCCGAGCTGGCCGAGCTGGTTCGGGAGTCCGCCGCGGAAGTGGGCCACGAGGTCCACGTCGAGCACCTCGACAACCCGCGCGTCGAGGCAGAGGAGCACTACTACAACGCCGTGCATACGAAGCTCCTGGACCTGGGCCTCGAGCCGACGATGCTGGGCGACGAGCTGGTCAAGTCCGTGATCGGCGCGATCGAGACCCACCGCGACCGCATCGACCCCAGCCACATCGAGCCGCACACCTCCTGGACCTCGGGCCGCGAGTCCGAGGCCGGCGTCTCCTAGCCGCCCGCGGCGACGCCTGGTATCCGCTGACCAGCGCAAGAACCGCCGCTCGCTACCATCGCCTCATGCGCGCTGCCGACGCACTGATGGAGGCCCTCAAGGCCGAGGGCGTGGAGCATGTCTTCGGGATCCCGGGCGGGGCCAACCTGCCCACCTACGACGCGATCTATGACGCGGACCTGACCCACGTCCAGGCGCGACACGAGCAGGGCGCGGGGCATATGGCCGAGGGCTACGCCAAGGCCTCCGGCCGGGTCGGCGTGGCGATGGCGACCTCCGGCCCCGGTGCCACCAACCTCGTGACCGCGGTCGCCGACGCGATCATGGACTCGGTCCCGACGGTGTTCGTGACCGGCCAGGTGCGCACGGACCTGATCGGAACCGACGGCTTTCAGGAGGCCGACGTCAGCGGCATCACGCTGCCGATCGTCAAGCACTCGCTGATGGTCAAGGACCCCCGCCAGATCCCCGAGTACATCCACCAGGCCTTCCACATCGCCTCGACCGGCCGCCCCGGCCCGGTGCTCGTCGACGTGCCCCAGGACCTCTCGCGCGCCGACATCTCCTACGAGCCCAGCACCGAGCCCGTCGAGCTGCCCGGCTACAAGCCCTCGACCGAGGGCAACATCAAGCAGATCCGGATCGCCGCCAAGGCGCTCGCAAACTCCTCGCGCCCGGTGATCTACGCCGGCGGCGGCGTGATCAACGCCAACGCCTCCGAGGAGCTGCGCGAGCTCTGCCTCTCCGACAGCTTCCCCGTCACCTGCACGCTGATGGGCCTGGGGGGCTTTCCCGGCACGCACGAGCAGTGGCTCGGCATGCTCGGGATGCACGGCACCCGCACCGCCAACTACGCGATGGACGAGGCCGACCTGATCGTCTGCGTCGGCGCCCGCTTCGACGACCGGATCACGGGCAAGCTCTCGGAGTTCGCGCCGCGCGCCAAGTTCGTCCACATCGACATCGACCCCGCCGAGATCTCCAAGAACGTCCCGGCGCACATACCGATCGTGGGTGACGCCAAGCAGGTGCTCCCGAAGCTGACCAAGGAGTATCGGGCGATCAAGGCCGATCCCTCGCGCCTCGAGCCATGGTGGGATCGGATCCGCGCCTGGCAGCGCGACTACCCGCTCGACCACGAGCGCTCGGAGACCGGAGAGATCAAGCCGCAGGCGATGGTCGAGGCGATGTACAAGGTGACGGACGGCGACGCGATCATCACCTCCGACGTCGGCCAGCACCAGATGTGGGCCGCTCAGTACTACAACTTCGACAAGCCCCGACGCTGGATCAACTCCGGCGGGCTGGGCACGATGGGCTTCGGGCTTCCCTCCGCGATCGGCGCCCAGGTCGCCTGTCCCGACGAGACGGTCGTCTGCCTGGCGGGCGACGGCAGCCTGGTGATGACGTGCCAGGAGCTGGCGACCGCGGTCCACCACGAGATCCCGGTCAAGGTCTTCCTCATGAACAACGGCTACTTCGGCATGGTCCGCCAGTGGCAGGAGCTGTTCTGGGAGAAGCGCTACTCCTCGGTCGAGATGGGCCCGAGCCCCGACTGGGAGAAGCTGGCCGAGGCGTTCGGCGCCAAGGGCATGCGCGTGGACGACGCCGCCGAGGTCGAGGGGGCGATGCGCGACGCGCTCGCGACCGAGGGCCCGGTGCTGCTGGACGTCCGCGTCGCCCCGCATGAGAACTGCTACCCGATGATCCCCGCCGGATCGGCTGCCCGCGACATGGTCGGCGGCCCCGCACCAGAGGCCGACTCCTCCGCTTCGCGTCCGGGGTCGGCCTAGGAGTCGCGATGGAGGCTGGGACACCCGATCTGATCAAGCTCGAGGACCTGGAGGCGGCCTCGGGGCGCCTTACCGGGCGCAAGCACGTGCTCTCGATCACGACCGAGAACAAGCCCGGTGTGCTGGCCCGAATCGCCGGCCTCTTCAGCCGCCGCGGATTCAACATCGACACGCTCGCCGTCGGTCCGACCGAGGACCCCGAGATCGCGCGCTTCACGCTGACCGTGGACGGCGCGGTCCACCCGATCGACCAGGTGACCAAGCAGCTCCACAAGCTGGTCAACGTGATCAAGATCCGCGACATGAGCCCGGGCGAGACGATCGCCCGCGAGATGGCGCTGTTCAAGGTCTCGGCGCCGATCGAGAGCCGGGCCGAGATCATGCAGTTCGCCGAGATCTTCCGCGGCAAGATCGTCGACGTCAGTCGCCGCACGCTGACGATCGAGGTCACGGGCAGCGCCGACAAGATCGAGGCCTTCGAGCGCATGATCCGCCCGCACGGGCTGATCGAGATGGTTCGCACGGGCGAGGTCGCGATCCAGCGGGCCAAGCCGGAGGCGTAGGCCGCGCGACGATGGGCCCGTCGGATCGCCGGCGCCCTACAGGCAGCGCGGCCGCCTGATGGCGAAGCCGTCTCTCTCCTCCATCGCGGCTGTCGATGCCGCTGAGGCCGCAATCCGGCGAGCCGCCGAGCGCGACGGCCGCACGCTGGCGAGCGCGACCGTCCTGATCGACCCGCTCGACGTGGGCGGGTCGGTGCTCGCATCGCGGCTGGCATCGGACCGCTGGTTCTGCTGGGAGCAGCCCGAGCGCGACGGCTTCGCGCTGGGCGCGCTCGGCGCCGTTCGCGAGGTCGTCTCCAGGGGCGAGGACCGCTTCGGCGAGGTCGCGGCCGACTGCGCCGAGCTGCTGGGCGACGCGGCGATCGAGGCTCCTCCGGGGCTGCCGGCCGGCGCCGGGGCGGTCTGGACCGGCGGTTTCGCCTTCTCGCCCGACGGCGGCCGCACCCCTGAGTGGTCCTCGCTGCCGCCGGCGCTGATGGTGATGCCCGAGCTCTCGCTGCTGCGCCAGGGCGCCGAATGCTGGCTGACCGTCAACGCCCTGGTCGCGGGCCCCGAGGATGCCGAGCCTGCGATCGCACGCGTCCGCAGGCGGCTCGAGGGCATGCGCGAGGGCTCGCCCGGACCGCTCGACCCGGACCCCACGGGGTCCTCGGAGATCGGCGCCCCGCGGCCTCCCGACGACTATGAGCGCATCGTCTCGGCGGGGGTGGAGCGGATCGAGGCAGGCGACCTCGAGAAGGTCGTGCTGGCGCGCGAGGTGACGGTCTCGGCGCCGGCTGCGCACGAGCCGGGCGCGGTCCTCGGGGCACTGCGCGAGCTGTTCCCGTCGTGCTTCTGCTTCTGCGTCGGCTCTCCCGAGGCCGCCTTCATCGGCGCCAGCCCCGAGCTGCTGATCCGGCGCCGCGGCGCCGTCGCGGCGACCGTGGCGCTGGCGGGGTCCACCAGGCGCAGCGCCGACCCCTCCGTGGACGACCACCTGGGCGAGCAGATGCTGCACAGCCCAAAGGTGCGGGAGGAGCACGAGATCGTCGCCCGGCGCATCGCCCGCTCGCTGCGCCCGATCTCGGTCTGGGTCCGGGACGAGGAGGAGCCCTCGGTCGTGCGCATCGCCAACGTCCAGCATCTCGCGACCCCGATCCAAGGACAGCTGGCCGACTCGCGCTCGGCGGTCGAGCTGGCGGGACTGCTGCATCCGACCCCGGCCGTGGGCGGCGAGCCGCGCGAGCGCGCGATCGCCCTGATCGACGAGCTGGAGGGGCTCGACCGCGGCTGGTACGCCGGCCCTGTGGGCTGGATGGACGCGGCCGAGGACGGCGAGTTCTGCGTGGCGCTGCGCTCGGGCCTGCTGCGCGATCGCACGGCCCACCTCTTCGCCGGCTGCGGGATCGTGGCGGGGTCGGACCCCGCCTCCGAGCTGGCGGAGACCGAGATCAAGCTCGAAGCGCTGCTGCCGCTGCTCGCCGGGTGAGGCCGCCCCGATGCCCCGATAGCGAGGGCATCGATGCGGTGAGACGGCGAAGAGGCCTGATTGCGCTGAGCGGCGCGGCCACGGCTGCGCTCCTCGTGCTCTCACCGGTGACCACGAGCGCCGCGGCGCAGCGGTTGGTCCCCCCGCCCGGCGGCGGCGTCTACCACGCCGCCTACCCCGAGTTCCGGGGCTCCGAGGATCAAGTGCGAACCGCCTGCCGCCGCGGCATCGCCCGCCGGGCGTTCACCGGAACCGCGGCGCTCGGCCAGCTGCTCGGCCGGTCGAATCCCCGCTCGGACGTCGACTGGGAATCAGTCGTCTAGGCCGCCGACAGAGCCGACGCGGCCGCTTCGGCGAGCTCGCGGTGCAGCTCCAGGTTGCGGCGGCGGTCGAGCGGGACCACGATCACGCGAGCTTCGCCCGCCAGCGCCGCGGCGAGCTCGGCGGGCGAACGCACCCTGGCGGCGCTGAGCCCGAACAGGCTCGCGGCGGCGAGCGGATCGAGGCCCGACGGGGTCCCGAGCAGCGCCTCGAACTCCTCGGCGGGGAGGGCCTCGGCCTGCGGCAGGAAGTGGAAGATGCCGCCGCCGCCGTTGTCGAGCACCAGCAGGCGCAGCTTCGGCGCCCTCGCCGCCAGCGCCAGCCCGCCGATGTCGTGGGCGAAGGCGAGGTCGCCGAGCACGGCCCAGGTGCGGGCATCGGCGCCGAGCGAGGCGCCCGCGGCGGTGGCGATGAGGCCGTCGATGCCGTTCGCGCCGCGGTTGGAGAGGAAACGCACACGGGCCCGGCCGGGCGGCAAGAACGACTCCTGGTCGCGCACGGGCATGCTTGAAGCCGCCAGCACCTGGTCGCCGTCGCGCAGCACCCCCGCGAGCGCGGGCCAGATCCCCGGCTCGCTGAGCTCGTCGCGGTCGGCGAGCAGTTCCGCGAGTGAGGAACCCATCGAATGCTGGGCGTCCACCCAGAGCTGGCGCCAGGAGCGATCGCCGTCCCCGGCGGTGGCCGCCCGGCGAGCCTCTGCGCCCGCCTTCAGCCTCGCGGCCAGCCCGGCTGCGAGCAGCCGCGGGTCGGCGCGCACGATCGACTCGGCCCGGCGGGTGGGCTCCTTCCACTCGCCGACCGGGTCGATGACGATCTGCCGCAGCCCGGGGACGGCGCCGAGCCATCGGCGCAGCGCCTTGCTCGTCGGCAGCTCGCCGACGCGCAGCACCAGCTCCGGCTCGAGATCGGCGGGGCGCGAGCGGGCGATCAGGTCATAGCCCGGCACCGAGCCCTCGTAGGCGTGAGGCCAGCGGAGCTGCGAGGTCGGCTCGGCGAGCAGCGGATAGCCGGCGGCTTCGGCGAGCGCGCAGACGGGCTCGGCCAGCCCGGCGTCGGGCTGGCGGCCGGCGAGGACGAGGCCGCGCGGGGCCGACGCGATCCGCTCGGCCAGCTCGTCGAGCAGCAGCGGATCCGGCGCCTCGGGGCCGCGAGCGACGGCGCTGAGCGGACGCTCGCCGCGGCCCTCCAGGGCCAGCCGGTCTGTGGCGGTGACGGCGCCCTCGACCGGGATCGGCGCCAGCGGCTCGCGCCAGGAGACGTTCAGGTGCACCGGCCCGGGGCGTGGGTCTCCGGCCGCGGCGGCGTAGGCCCGGCAGGCGACCGAGCGGAAGTGCAGCAGGCCGTCGTCGTCGGCCTCGTGGGTGCCGACCTCGCAGAACCAGCGCACGGCGTCCCCGTAGAGCTTCAGCTGGTCGATCGTCTGGCCCGCGCCGACCCCGCGCAGCTCCGGCGGCCGGTCGGCGGTCAGCACGATCAACGGCACCGAGGCCTCGTCGGCCTCGATCACCGCGGGGTGGAAGTGGCCGGCGGCCGAGCCCGAGGTGCAGAGGACGACGGCCGACACCCCGGTCGCCAGGGCCGAGCCGAGCGCGCCGAAGGCCGCGTCGCGCTCGTCGAGCACGACCTCGACCTCGATCGCGGGCTGGCGCCACAAGGCGAGCGCGAGCGGCGTGGAGCGGGAGCCGGGGGAAAGGAGCGCGCGGCGCACGCCGCACCGCGCCAGCTCCTCGACCATCGCCGAGGCGAGGGCGGTGTTTCGGTTGGTCGCATCCACCGTCAGGGACGGTAGATCACGCCAGGCGCCGGGCCGCAAGCGCGGCTTCGTCCAGCTCGACCCCGAGCCCGGGGGCGTCGGCCACCAACAGGCGGTCGCGGTCGAAGCCGAGCCCTCTCCCGACCGCGGCGGAGAAGAGGCGCTCGGTCGCGAGCCCGTGGGCCGGCTCCGCGGCGTTTCCGCGCAGGGGCAGCGCCTGCACGAGGTGGGCGGCCGCAGCGACCCCCACCGGCCCCTCGAGCGCGCTGGACATGTAGGTGGGGATCTCGGCGGCGATCTCGAGCGTGGCGGCGATTCCGCCCACCTTCGCCAGCTTCGCGTTCGCGAGCTCGCAGGCGCGCAGCTCATACGCGCGCTTGGCGTCGCGCACGGTGACGACGCTCTCATCGGCCGCCACCCGCACCCCCGCCTGCCTTCGTACCTCGGCCATCTCCTCGAGCCCCCCCACCGGCTGCTCGGCCAGCTCCAGCGTCTGCCTGTTCATCGCGCGGAGGCGCTCGACGGCCTCGGGCACCGACCACGCCCTGTTGGCGTCGACACGTATCTGCGCCTCGGGCCCGACATGCTCGCGCACGGCGGCCACCTGGGCGACGTCGCCGGGCAGCCCGGCCTTGAGCTTGAAGGTGTCGAATCCGTCGGCGAGCCAGCGCTCGGTCGCCGCCCGCAGCTGCGCGGGGTTCGCCGCGGGCAGCGTCGCGTTGCACTTGACGGGCGTGGCCGCGGCGGCGCCCAGAAGCTTCCAGACGGGCATCCCCGCAGCCTTCGCGGCCAAGTCGTGGATGGCGATGTCGACCGCCGCCACCGCCTGCGCGGAGGCGCCTCGGCTGCGGCAGCGCGCCAGCGGCGACCAGATCCGCTCGGGGTCGAAGCCCGCCTCCGCCAGGACGGGCCAGCATGTGCCTTCGATCTCTGCGGCGATCTCGCGCACCCCGGGGCCGCCCCGAAGCGACATCGCCGCGGTCTCGCCCAGGCCCTCGAGCCCCTCGCCCCTGATCCTGACCAGGACGAGCTCTCGCTCGTGGAGCTGGCCGCTGGCGGTCGTGTACACCTCCCCGAAGGGGAGCGAGTAGGGAATCGCCTCCAGCTCCTCCAGTCGCACAGCGGCGATCCTAGGGCGAGGCGTCAGGCGGCGATCACGAGGCCCGCGGCGACGAGCAGGCTGTAGGCGCCGAGCAGCGAGCCGGTGCCCGCCAGCGCGCCGTTCAGCGCGGGTCCGTCGGTGCGGGTCTGGACCGAGCGCAGCGGCTTGATCGCGAGCGGCGCCGAGAGCGCGCCCAGCATCGCCGCCCAGGGACCGCCGTCGGCGGCGAGCGTCACCGTCAGCGCCAGGTAGGCGACGACCAGCAGCGCCAAGTAGAGCCGGCGGGCGCGCTCTCGGCCGATGCGCACCGCGAGCGTGAGCTTGCCGGCGCGCTCGTCGGTGGCGATGTCGCGGACGTTGTTGACGACCAGGATCGCCGTCGCCAGCGCGCCGACCCCGACCGAGAGCCCGATCGGCAGCAGGTCGAGTCGTTCGAGCTGCACGTAGTAGGAGCCGTTGACCGCGACGAGGCCGAAGAAGAGGAACACGAACAGCTCGCCGAGCCCGGCGTAACCGTAGGGGCGGGGGCCGCCCGTGTAGAGCACGCCGGCGAGGATCGAGACGACGCCGATCGCGATGATCACCCAGCCCGCGACCGTCGCCAGGTAGACGCCGCAGGCGGCCGCGATTCCGAACGCGACCCAGGTCGCCGTCAGCACCCGCTGCGGCGCGGCCAGGCCCGATGCCGTCACGCGGACCGGCCCGAGCCGGTCCGCGGTGTCGGCGCCGCGTTTGGCGTCGGAGTAGTCGTTGGCGAGGTTGGTGCCGATCTGGATGAAGATGCTGCCGGCGAGCGCGGCCAGGGCGGCCCCCAACCGAGGCAGCTCGCCGACCTGCGCAACGGCGCAGGCGGTTCCGACCAGGACCGGGGCCACCGCCGCCGGCAGGGTGCGCGGCCTCGAGGCTGCCAGCCAGATCCTCAACTAGGGCCTCTTCGGATACTTGGAGAAGTCGGGCTTGCGGCCCTGCTGGTAGGCGTTGCGCCCCTCCTGGCCCTCCTCGGTCATGTAGAACAGCAGCGTCGCGTCATGGGAGAGCTGCTGCAGGCCGGTGAGGCCGTCCTCCTCGGCGTTGAAGCTCGACTTCAGCAGCCGCAGCGAGAGCGGAGAGAGGTGGGACATCTCCCGGCACCAGGCGACGGTCTCGCGCTCGAGCCGGTCCAGCGGCACGACGGCGTTGACCAACCCCATCTCGAGGGCCTCATCGGCCTCGTAGAGGCGCGAGAGGAACCAGAACTCCTTCGCCTTCTTGACGCCGATGTTGCGGGCCAGCAGGCTGGCGCCGAAGCCACCGTCGAAGCTGCCCACGCGGGGGCCGGTCTGGCCGAATACGGCGTTGTCGGCGGCGACGGTCATGTCGCAGACCAGGTGCAGGATGTGACCGCCCCCCACCGCATAGCCCGCGACCATCGCCACCACCGGCTTCGGCAAGCGCCTGATCTGGACGTGCAGGTCGCCGACGTCGAGCCGGCCGACACCGCGGGCCGCGACCTCGTCGTCGCCGATGTAGCCGTCGTCACCGCGGATGCTCTGGTCCCCGCCCGAGCAGAACGCCTTGTCGCCGGCGCCGGTGAAGATGATCGAGGACACCTCGATGTCGTCGCGGGCCCGTGTGAAGGCGTCGCGGAGCTCGACCAGGGTCGGGGGGCGGAAGGCGTTGTGCTTCTCGGGGCGGTTGATCGCGATCTTGGCCAGGCCCTCGGCCCGCTGGTAGAGAATGTCCTCGTAGTCGCCCCCGCCGTCCTCCCAATCGATCGGGGCAAAGAGGCCCTCCTCGGGCGGCGCGTCCTTGTGTCGTCGCGGCACAATTGCGGACGATAGCCCCGAGGCTCACAGCGATGCTTCTAGACAACTGGCTGGCACAACGCGCTCAGACCTGCCCCGACCGCCCCGCGGTGGCAGCGGACGGGCGATCGCTCGACTACGCGACGCTCGAGGCCGAGGCCGTGGCGACCGCGCGGCGCCTGGCGGCGAAGGGGGTTCGCCGCGATTCCCTGGTCGCGCTGACCATGCCCGCCGGGATCGACTGCGCGATCGCGCTGCACGCGCTGATCAAGCTCGGGGCCGTCATCTGCCCGCTCGACCCGCGCCAGAGCGCCGAAGAGCTTGAGCGGGCTCTCGCGGGCGAGCGACCCGCGCTGACGATCGCCGCCCACGCCGACCTCGATGGCCCCGAGGCGGACATGCCGCTGCTCGGCGAGCACGACCTCGACGCCACCTGCACCCGGGTGCTGACCAGCGGCACCGCGGGCTCGCCGAGGCCGGTGCCGCTCACCTACGGCAACCACCTCTGGAGCGCGGTCGGCTCGGCCTTCAACCTCGGCGTCGATCCCGACGACCGCTGGCTCTGCTGCGCGCCCCTGTTCCACGTCTCGGGCCTGACGATCCTGATGCGCTCGGCGATCTACGGGACCAGCGCGGTCGTGCACGACGGCTTCGACGTCGACCGAGTCGCGGAGTCCCTGGAGCGCGACGGGATCACGATCGTGTCGCTGGTGACGACGATGCTGACCCGGCTGCTCGATGCCGGCGCTGCGATCGAGCGCCCGCGGGCGATCCTGGTCGGCGGCGGCCCGGTCCCCGACGAGGTGCTCTCGGAGGCGCTGGCGCTGGGGGCGACGGTGGTTCAGACCTACGGGCTGACCGAGGCCTGCTCCCAGGTGACGACCCTCGCCCCCGCCGAGGCCGAGCGCAAGCGGGGCTCCGCGGGACGGCCGCTGCTGACCACCCACGTCCGCATCGCGGACGGCGAGATACTCGTCCAGGGCCCGACCGTCGCCCCCGGCGCCGCCGACGTCGACGGCTGGCTGCACACCGGCGACTCGGGCCGGATCGACTCCGAGGGCTTCCTCTGGGTGGAGGGGCGCCGCGACGACATGATCGTCACCGGCGGCGAGAACGTCACCCCCGAGGAGGTCGAGGATGTCCTGACCGCGCACCCCGACGTCGCCGAGGCGGCCGTCGTGGGCCGGCCCGATCCCGACTGGCAGAACGCGGTCGTCGCTGTGGTGGTTGCGCGCGACGGCGGGCTGCTGGAGCCCGACGACCTGCGCAGCTGGTGCGACTCGCGGCTGGCCCCGTTCAAGGTCCCGAAGCGCTTCGAGCTCGTCGAGCAGCTCCCCCGCACGGCGTCCGGGAAGTTGCGCCGGGCGGCTCTGCGCTAGCTTGGAGCGCCCATGGCCGACGAGGGCATCTACTACGACTCCGACGCGGACCTGTCCCTGCTCGAGGGAAAGACCGTCGCGATCCTCGGCTACGGCTCCCAGGGGCACGCGCACGCGCTCAACCTGAAGGACTCCGGCATCGACGTCGTCGTCGGGTTGCGGCCGGACTCCTCCAGCCGCGCCGACGCCGAGGCGCAGGGGCTCGAGGTGCTGGACGTCGCCGACGCCGCCAGCAAGGGGGACGTCGTCATGATCCTGCTTCCAGACGAGAAGCAGGCCGAGATCTGGAACGCCGAGATCGCGGACGGCATCGCCGACGGCAACCTGCTGATGTTCGCTCACGGCTTCGCGATCCGGTTCGGCCAGATCGAGCCTCCGCCCGGCGTCGACGTCGGCATGGTCGCGCCGAAGGGGCCGGGCCACCTGGTCCGGCGCCAGTTCGAGGAGGGAAAGGGCGTTCCCTGCCTGATGGCCGTCCACCAGGAAGCAACCGGCAAGGCGCGCGACCTGGTGCTCGCCTACGCGAGCGGCATCGGCGGCGGGCGCGCCGGGATCATCGAGACCACCTTCAAGGACGAGGCCGAGACCGACCTCTTCGGCGAGCAGGCCGTGCTCTGCGGGGGCACCACGGAGCTCGTCCGCGCCGGCTTCGAGACCCTCGTTGAGGCGGGCTACGACCCGCGCCTCGCCTACTTCGAGTGCCTGCACGAGCTGAAGCTGATCGTGGACCTGATGTACGAGCAGGGAATCCAGGGGATGCGCCACTCGATCTCGAACACCGCCGAGTACGGCGACATGACCCGGGGGCCCAAGGTGATCACCGACGACACCCGGGAGGCGATGCGCAAGATCCTCTCCGACATCCAGTCCGGCGAGTTCGCCAAGGAGTGGATCGCCGAGAACCAGGCCGGCGGCGAGAACTTCGACCGCATGCGCACCGAGGCGACCGACCATCAGGTCGAGAAGGTCGGCGGCAAGCTGCGCTCGATGATGCCCTGGATCAAGGGCCCGTCAGGTCCCTGAGCCCGGCCGTCCTGACTTCAACCCGCATGCGCGGGCGAGTCAGGACAGCCGTTTGCCGCGCTACTCCTCGAGCGGGGGCCGGGCGGTGCCTTCGCCCTCGGGCTCGCGGCCGTCGCGGCCGACGTAGCCGTCCTTGCCGCCGACGACGAGGTAGACGAGGTCCTCGGTCTCGCTCGGGTTCGCGGTGCTGCGCACCGTCGAGGCGTCGACGCGTGCGGCGCCCCCCTCGGCGATCTCGTGCTCGCTTCCGTCGCCGAACTTGATCACCAGCGTCCCTCGATGCACGAAGTACAGCTCCTCCTGCTCATCGTGGAAGTGGGGCCCGCTCTGATAGGAGGGCGGCACCATGATCGCGTTGCCGCCGAAGGCGGTGACGTCGAGCTGCTTGCGGACCTTGCGGAAGCCGTAGCCCTCGCCCAGCGCGTCCAGCGAGGTCGCGACCGCGTATCCGTCTGGTCATCTCGGCCATCGTCCTCAGCTCCCTCCCGGCCGCTTCTTCGCGGCCGCCGGCCTGCTCGCGGCCGCAGCCACCGGCGCAGGGGCGGAGTCGCTCCCGAGCGCCTTCCGGGCCGGCTCCGGCGCCTCGCTGCCCGCGGGTTCCTGGTCGGAGACCGGGGGCAGCGTCTCGGTCAGCAGCAGGAAGTAGGCGGTCGTCCGCACCTGGTAGGCGAGCCCGGCGGTGAGCGCGTTGTGGACGCCGCCCGAGGTCCGGCCAATGAAGACGATGTGGAGCCAGGCGATCATGGCAGCCGTCAGGTACAGGGACTGGAACAGGATCACCATGAACATCGCGGGAATCCCGATGATCAGGCGGAAGAGGACCTTCCAGCGGTTGTACTTCTCCAGCGGGGGGTCGGCCAGCACCCGCACCGGGTACTTCGCGTCCTGATCGAAGCCGAACGGCGGCCACGCCTCGGTCTGCAGCATCGCGAACGCGTAGACGCGGCCCATGAAGCGCAGAAAGCCGACGTTGAAGTCGTAGAGCCCTTGCGGATAGCGGGCCGTGAACAGGAGCGCGAACCAGGCGATCACGGCCACAACCTGGGCGACGAGGGCGTAGACGCTGCCCAGCACGTACCAGGGGATGACGAGCAGCCAGCGGAAGAACGCCTTGGCGCGGTTCTGGGGCTCGACGTAGTCGGCCTCGTATCGGACGGGGTACATCTGGCCTCCGGGCCGTGGTCAGAAGGAGAGTCGTGTCGCGCCGGAGCCGCGCAGGCGCACCCTATAGTAGTAGGTCGCTACCCGTCAGGCCCGAGCCTATGACTACCCTTGGGCCCGGTTGAGCGCCAACCCCTACATCAAGCAGTACCTGATGACCGCCGGGCCGACCCCGCTGCCGCCGGCCGTCAGCGGGGTGATGGCCGAGCCGATCGCCTATCACCGCGCCCCCGCCTTCATCGAGGTCCACGCCTCGGCGCTCGCCCGCCTGCGCGAGGTCTTCCAGACGCGCAACGAGGTGCTCTCCTTCGCCAGCTCGGGCAGCGGCGCCCTCGAGTCCGCTGTCGCCAACCTGGCACGCCCCGGTGAGCCGGTCGCCGTCGCCTCGGCCGGCAAGTTCGGCGAGCGCTGGGCCGAGCTCTGCAGCGCCTACGGAGCCGAGCTCACCCACCTCGATCTGGAGTGGGGCGAGGCGATCGCTCCGGGGGAGCTGGAGCGGACGCTCGCCGGCATGGAGCGGCCCCCGCGAGCGGTCTTCGTGACCCAATCCGAGACGTCCACGGGCGTCGTCCACGACGTTCGCGCCCTGACCGAGGTCGCTCACGGTCACGATGCGGTGATCTGCGTCGACGCCGTCTCGGGCCTCGGCGCCGTGGACCTGCCCCAGGACGAGTGGGAGGTCGACGTCGTCGTCGCGGGCTCGCAGAAGTCGCTGATGTGCCCGCCCGGGCTGGCCTTCGCTTCGGTCAACGAGCGCGCGCTGGCGCTCGCGGCCGAATCGGGCGGGGAGGGCTCCGGCCGCTATTACTTCGACTGGGCCCGGACCGCGGAGGGGCAGGCCGAGGACCCGCCCAACAGCCCGTTCACCCCCGCCGTCACCCTCTGGCGGGCGCTGGACGTGGCGCTCGGCCTGATCCTGGAGGAGGGGCTGCCGACCGTGTTCGAGCGGCACGGACTGCTCGCCCGGGCCGCCAGGGCGGGAGTCGAGGCGATCGGGCTGGAGCGCTTCGGGCCCGACGACGACGACGCCAACGTCGTCACCGCCGCGTCGCTGCCGGACGGCGTCGACGGCGCCGCCGTGCCGAAGCTGATGCGCGACCGCTATGGCGTCACCGCGGCCGGGGGCCAGGGCCGGCTGAAGGGGAAGATCGTCCGCATCGCGCACTGCGGCTACTTCGGCGCCTTCGACATCGTGATCGCACTGACCGCCCTCGAAGCCGCCCTGGGTGACCTCGGGGCCGAGGTCGAGCCCGGCGCCGCCGCCGGCGCGGCCCAGCGGGCCTTCGCCCAGGCGGGGCGGGCCCCGGAGCCCGTCGCCTAGGCCCCCGCCGTGAGCGAGCGCGCCAAGGTCCTGGTCAAGGAGCCGATCGCCGACGCCGGCGTCGATCTCCTGCGCGAGCGCTTCGAGGTCGAGGTCGGGACCGACTGGGACGCCGGCGAGCTGGCGGGCCGGATAGCGGACTTCGACGGGATCCTGATCCGCTCGGTGACCAAGCTGGACGCGGGCCTGATCGAGCGCGCCCAGCGGCTGCGGGTGATCGGCCGCGCCGGCACCGGCATCGACAACGTCGACGTCGAGGCCGCGACCAAGCGCGGGATCGTCGTCGCCAACGCGCCCGAGGCGAACTCGATCGCGGCCGCCGAGCACACGCTGGCGCTGATGCTGGCCCTCTGCCGCAACGTCCCGCAGGCCCACGGGTCGCTCGCGGGCGGCGCCTGGGAGCGCTCCAGCTTCAAGGGAGCCGAGCTCTACGGCAAGACGCTCGGGGTGCTCGGCTTCGGGCGCATCGGCCAGCTCGTCGCGCAGCGCGCGATCGGTTTCGACATGAGCGTCGTCGGCTACGACAAGTTCGTCACGGCCGAGCGCTTCCGCGAGCTCGGGGTCGAGGGCGTCGAGTCCCCCGAGGAGCTCTATTCCCGCGCCGATTTCATCAGCCTGCACCTGCCGAAGACACCGGAGACGGTCGGGATCATCGACGCCGCGGCGATCGCCGCGATGAGGCCCGGCGTTCGCATCGTCAACTGCGCGCGCGGTGAGCTGATCGACCTCGACGCGCTGGGCGATGGCCTCGAGGGCGGCCGGGTCGCAGGCGCGGCGCTCGACGTCTTCCCCGAGGAGCCCTTCACCTCGCACCCCATCCTGCGGCGAAGCGACGTCGTCGCCACGCCCCATCTCGGCGCCTCGACCGAGGAGGCCCAGGACCGCGCCGGCATCGTCACCGCCGAGCAGGTGACGGCGGCGCTGAGCGGTGGCGTGGTCACCACCGCGGTCAACATCGCCGCCGTGCGGCCCGAGGTGATGGAGGCGCTGGCGCCGTTCGTGCCGCTCTGCGAGAAGCTCGGCGCGCTCGCACAGGGCCTGGGGGACGGAGCGGTCGGGCGGGTTGAGGTCGAGTTCCGCGGGCGCCTGGCCGACGCCGACACCCGCATCCTCGGCATCGCGGTGCTCGCCGGGATCCTCAAGGGCCACACCGAGGAGGCGGTCAACCTCGTCAACGCCCCGCACCTGGCCGAGCAGCGCGGGATCGAGCTGACCGAGACGCGCGAGAGCTCCTCCGAGGACTTCACGGAGCTGGTCGTGGTCCGTGTGCACTCGGGCGACGGGGCCGTCGAGGTGGCGGGCACGGGCGCCGGACCTCGCAACGCACCGCATCTGGTTCGAGTCTGGGGCGATGACTTCTTCCTGCCCTTCGCCGACCACCTGGCCATCTTCCGCTATGCCGACCAGCCCGGGATGATCGGGCGGGTGGGCACGATCTTCGGCGAGGAGGGGGTCAACATCGTCTCGGCCGCCGTCGGAGCCGAGACCGAGGGCGACACCGCGGTGATAACGCTGACGACCGACAATCCGGTCAACCAGTCCACGATCGACCGCATCCTCGAGCTGGACGGCTTCGCGGTCGGCCGCGCCGTGTCCATCTAGGGCCAGGCCGGGCCGGTGAAGGCGGTCGTCCTCACGGGCCACGGCGGGCCCGAGGTGTTCGAAGTCCGGGAGCATCCGGATCCCGAGGTCGGGCCCGGCCAGGTCCGAATCGCCGTCCGCGCGGCGGGCGTCAACTTTGCCGACACGCTCGCCCGGGTCGGCCTCTACCCCGATGCGCCGAAGCCGCCGTGCGTGCTCGGCTACGAGGTGGCCGGCGAGGTGGAGGAGGTGGGTGGGGGCGTCGCGGACTTCAGCGCCGGAGACCGGGTGATGGCGGGCACCCGATTCGGCGGACAGGCATCAATGGTCTGCGTGGACGCCGACCAGGTGCTGCCGCTGCCCGAGCGGCTCAGCTTCGAGCAGGGCGCCGCCTTCCCGGTCAACTACGGCACCGCCTACGCGGCGCTCGTGATCATGGGCGGGTTGCGCACCGGCGACCGGGTGCTGATCCACGCCGCCGCCGGCGGGGTGGGGATCTCGGCGACGCAGGTCGCCCGCGGGGTGGGGGCCGAGATCTTCGGCACGGCTTCCGCCACCAAGCACGACGCGATCCGCGCCCAGGGTGTGCAGCACGCGATCGACTACCGCACGAACGACTTCGAAGCAGAGGTGAACGAGATCACCGGGGGCGAGGGCGTGGACCTGGTCATCGACGCGCTCGGGCCCACCAGCTTCCGCAAGGACTATCGCCTGCTGCGCCCGGGCGGGCGGCTGGTCATGTACGGGCTCTCGGAGGCCTCGACCGAGACCGGCCGCAGCATCCCCCGAGCGCTCCGGGCGCTGGCCCGGATGCCGCTCGCGACGATGCCCTGGTGGAAGAGCCTGTCGCTGATGAACGAGAACAAGGGGGTGTTCGGGCTCAACATGCCGGGTTGGTGGGACCGCGAAGGCGACATCAACCGCATAATCGAACCGCTGGCGGCCGGCCTTGAGTCGGGCGAGCTCGATCCCGTCGTCGCGGAGGCCTTTCCATTCGAGCGCGCGGGCGACGCGCACACCTTCATCGCCGAGCGGCGAAACATCGGCAAGGTCGTGCTGGTTCCCTAGCATTCCCCCGCTTCTCGGCCTTCGCGGATTCCACCGGCCGCCTCGTGATCACCTCGCCGGACGCCATCACCGAGCCCGACGGCGACAAGCCGGAGTGCATCCAGGACAGCCCCACCCAGGTCAGCTGCCGCCCGGGCTTCATCGGCGCGGTCGCTGGGGACCTCGGCGACGGCAACGACACCTTCACGGCGCAGAGCACCCTGATCATCCTGATCGGGATCTCGCTGGTCAGCGAGGAGCGGCCGCTCTCGGGCGGACCCGGCCGTGACTGGGTCAGCGGGGGGCTCGGCGGCGACCTGGTCAACGGCGGCACGGGCAGCGACGCCATCTTCGGCTTCGGCGGCGACGACCTGCTGCGCGGACAGGGCGGCAAGGACGGACTCAACGGCGGCGGTTCGGCTGACGTGCTGATGGGCGGCGGCGGGCCCGACAAGCTGCACGGAGGCGCCGCCCGCGACCTTTGCGGCGGCGGCGGAATCGACACGGCCAAGAGCTGCAACGTGACGAGGAAGGTTCCGTAGCTCCCGGTTCCCTGACCGGCCGAGGTGCGAGGATGCCGGGCGCTCGCGGCCGAGCCGTCTCGCTCTAGGCGCCCCCCTCGGCGGGGACTGGGGCCACCAGCAGTTTGCCGACGACCGGGACGTCGAGGAAGCCCTCGACGGTTGCGAACAGTACGCCGACCCTGGGCAGGTCCGCGGCATCCTCGACCACGATCGAGCGTGGCAGCCACTCGGGATCGAGCTTGGCGTTGAAGTCGCGCAGGGACTCGATCTGGAAGAAGGGGTTGAGCAGGTCGGCGACCCGCTTCAGCGCCCGCTCACCGAGTCCGAGCTCGCGCTGGTCGTCGAACAGGCGACCCCAGGCGGCGAAGTTCATCGAGAGGCGGGTGAACCCGCGCTCGCCCAAGGCCAGGGCGGCGTTTGCGATCAGCGCCTCCGTGAGGCCGTTGACGGCCTTCGGATCACGGCGCATGAGATCCAGCGAATAGCCGGGGTTGTCGCCGTAGCAGGGCACCAGGCGCAGAAAGCCGGCGGGGCGGTCGTCCTCACTCATCGCCACGGCCAGCAGCAGGTCGGGCTGATCACCCGCGACATCGCGGGCCAATTCCATCGTGAACCCGCGCTCGGCCTCGCCTTCGCGCCACTCGGCGCTGATCCCGTTCAGTTGCTTGACCAGCCTCGGCGAAGCGTCTGACTCGCGGATCAGCACGAAGCGATGTCGCTTTGCCACCCGCGTCACGGCTTCCCGGACCGCCTTCATGCGGGGGCCGTTGATGCTGAAGCGGTCGCAGCGGATGATCGCCTCGTCACCGAGGTAGACGGCGTGGAAGCCGCGATCGAGATAGACGCCGTCGGTGTCCTCCCGGACGGCGAGAAAGGCGACCTTCCAGGCACGGCGCTGGGAGTACGCGACGAACTCGTCGATCACCAAGGGGATCGAGCCGCGTGCCCCGATCGGGTCAGAGGAGGCGAGCGCGACCCCGTTCATGTAGGCGTAGGCGATCATCGCCCGGCCGTCGCTCGAGAAGAAGTAGCTCTTGCTCTCGTGCAGGGCGAAGTAGGCGAGGGTGTCGTCGCCGTACTCGCGCACCAGGGTTCGGGCCCGGTCGCGGTCGGCGGCCCCGGCCCTGCGGGCCGCGAGTGTGCGGAAGAGCAGGAACAGGGCGAGGGCCACCCCGGCTGCGCCCAGGGCCAGAAGGGCCGCCTCGAAGAAGTCGCCGAAGAGCTTGCTCTCGTAGCTGTAGGGGCCGTTGAGCCCGACCAGGCCGCCGAAGGTCGTGTCGACGATGCCGCCGAAGGTGAGGGATGGGGAGAGCTTGTCGCTCTCGATCAACAGCGAGGCGGCGCCGAACACCAGCACGCCGCCGAGGTAGAGCGGGACGAACACGAGCAGGGCCAGCAACGAGTTGGGGTCGGGGGGAGCGACGAACTCGCGGCGCCACCAGACCAAGGCCAGCAGCATACCGACGCTGAGAAATACAGTGATCGGGTCCGGGCCCTTGAGCAGGTGCGCGACGGCGGCGACCGCGAACAGCCCCAGCGCCAGCCACCAGGCCGCGCGCTTGCGACGGGCAAGCTGATGGGCCGTCAGCAGCAGGCCGACTCCGGCCAGCACCGAGGCGACGTGGCTCGCCGAACGGCCGGGCTGGCCCAGCAGGGGCTCGATCCCGAGCGCCTGGTGGAAGAAGGGCAGGGTCGGCAGGAAGCAGATCACGCCGAGGATCGCCGTCAGCCAGGCGAGCGCGTGTACGGGAGCGCTCGACGCCTCCGTGATCGGATCGACGCCCTTCGCCGGCGCGGGGCGTTCGGCTGTCTTCGCGGTCTGCGCGCCGCCGGTCTCGGGAGACCCGGGGTGCGCCGCCGCCCCGTCCCGGGCGGCAGCGTCTTCCGCCTGCGGCGAGGCGAGCTCTTGTGGCGAGGGGATCGCGCCGCCGACCGAGGAGGGCCCGCCGCGGGGCTTGACCATACCCCCCTCGGGCCGCATCGTCGGGAACAGGATCACCTCGCGGATCGCAGAGGCCTCCGCGAGCAGCATCACGAGCCGGTCGAGGCCGATCCCGAGCCCGCCGGTCGGGGGCAACCCGTACTCCAGGGCCCGCACGTAGTCGTCGTCGGGCTGCTCGGCTTCCTCGTCCCCCGCCGCCTTGGCGGCGGCCTCGGCCTCGAAGCGCTGGACCTGGTCGACCGGGTCGTTCAGCTCGCTGTAGGCGTTGGCCAGCTCGCGGCCCGCGATCACGGCCTCGAAGCGCTCGGTCAGCGTGGAATCGTCGCGGTGGGCGCGCGCCAGGGGCGAGACCTCCCGCGGGTGGTCCATGACGAAGGTCGGTTGCACCAGCTTGGCCTCACAGGTGGCGTCGCAGACCTCGGACATGATCTTGCCCGCTCCCCAGTCCTCGCCGTAGTCCACATCGAAGCGGTCACCGATCTCGCGCGCCTCTGCGATCGGCATCGAGGGATGCATCTTGACCCCGGCGTGCTCTTCGATCAGCTCTGCCATCGAGGCGCGGCGCCAGGGAGGGGCCAGGTCCACGTCCGCGTCACCCACCTTGACCTTGGTGGAGCCGTGGGCCTCGTGGGCGGCTCGCGAGACCAGAGCCTCGACCAAGTCCATCATGTCGTGGTAGTCGGCGAAGGCCTGGTAGGCCTCCAGCAGCGTGAACTCGGGGTTGTGCCGACTGTCCAATCCCTCGTTACGAAACACGCGCCCGATCTCGAACACGCGCTCCATGCCGCCGACGACCAGGCGCTTCAGCGGCAGCTCCAGAGCGATCCGCAGGTAGAGGTCGATGTCGAGCGCGTTGTGGTGGGTGATGAAGGGGCGAGCCGCGGCGCCGCCCGCATGGGCGTCCAGCACCGGCGTCTCCACCTCCCTGAAGCCGCGCTCCAACAGCTCGGCACGAATTGCGGCGATCGTCGCGGAGCGGATCGCGAAGATCCGCCTGGTCGGCTCGTTGACGATCAGGTCCAGGTAGCGCTCGCGGTAGCGGGTGTCGACGTCGGTGAGGCCGTGGCCCTTGGCCGGCAGCGCGCGCAGGGCCTTCGAGAGGAGCTCGAGCTTGTGAACGCGGACCGAAAGCTCGCCGTGCTCGCTGGTCACGACCTCGCCCTCGACCCCGACCCAGTCGCCCAGATCGAAGTGCTTGAACTCGTCATGGGCCTGGGTTCCCACCTCATCTCGCGAGACCATCAGCTGGACCTCGCCGGTCCAGTCGTGGAGCTCGGCGAAGATCAGTCCTCCGTGACGGCGTATCAGCATCAGCCGTCCGGCGACCCGGACCGTCTCGCCGGTGCCCTTGCCCGCGGGCAGGTCGCCGAACTTCTCGCGGATCTGGGCTGCGGTGTGATCTCGGTCGAAGCGGGGCGGATAGGGCTCTATGCCCTCCTCGCGCAGCCCGGCCAGCTTCTGGAGTCGGTGCGCGCGCTCAGAGACGACTGCGGCGCCTTCGGCGCCCGCTGCTGCTGGCGTCGCGTTCGGGGCGCTCGCCGCCGGCTGCTCGTCCTCCGCCGGAGTGCTCATGGGCACAGTCTTACGCACGAGCGCGTGATCACAGTGCGATCGCTTTTGGGTGTGAGAGTATCCGCTGCCATGAGCGGTCCGGGGCGCGATCCTAAAGATGGTGGGGCACTCGAGGCGGCCGTGTCCCAGGCCGAGACGGACCGCGGGCGCCTCGACTCCTCCGCGATGGGGCCGTTCAGCCTGACCACGCTGGGAATCGCAAGCGTCGTCGGGGCCGGGATCTTTGTCACCACCGGCGACGCCGCCGCGGAATTCGCCGGCCCAGCCGTGGTCATCTCGTTCCTGCTCTGCGGAGTCGCAGCGGGAGCGATGGCGCTCTGCTACGCCGAGCTTGCCTCGATGATCCCGGCCGCGGGGAGCACCTACACCTACACCTACGCGATCTTCGGGCTGTTCCCGGCCTGGTTCATCGGCTGGGACCTGCTGCTGGAGTACATGTTTGCGGCCTCGACCGTGGCGGTCGGCTGGTCGGGCTACGCGGTCAGCCTGCTGGGCAACATCGGCATCACCGTCCCGGATTCGCTGGCGAACCCGCCTTTCGGCAACGACCCAGGCACCGTCAACCTTCCAGCGCTCGCAATCGTCGCGCTCACCTGCGGATTGCTCGCGGTCGGGGTGCGCCAGTCAGCGCGGGTGAACGACTCGATGGTCGTGCTCAAGATGGCGGTCCTGATCCTGTTCGTGATCGTCGGCGCCACCTATGTGACCACCTCCAACTGGGACCCCTTCGTGCCTTCCCAGGGCGAGGAGTTCGGCGAGTTCGGCGTTGGGGGCATACTGCGCGCCGCCGGCCTTACCTTCTTCGCCTACGTCGGCTTCGACGCAGTCTCCACGGCCGCCGCCGAGAGCCGCAACCCCCAGCGCACGGTGCCTATCGGCCTGATCGCGACTGTGCTGATCTCCACTCTGCTGTACATCGCCGTGGCCCTGGTGCTGACCGGGATGCTCAGCTACACGGAACTGGGTGTAGCGGACCCGCTCTCGAAGGCGATCGAGGCCCAAGGCGCCGGCCTCGACTGGCTGCAGCGGGTCGTCAACGTGGGGGCCGTTGTCGGCCTCGCCTCGTGCGTGCTGGTCACCTTCTACGGCCAGACCAGGATCTTCATGCGGATGTCTTCCGACGGGATGCTGCCACCTGCCTTTGGGCACGTCAGCGAGACGCTGAAGACTCCGGTGTTCGCGACCGTCGTCTGTGCGGTGGTCGGCGGCGCCGTGGCCGGTCTGGTCCCCATCGAAGAACTTGGTCAGCTCGTCTCGATGGGGACGCTCCTCGCCTTTCTGTTCGTCTGCTCTGGCGTCATGATCCTACGCCGGCGCCGGCCGGACGTCGAGCGACCGTTCCGGGTTCCCTACCTCAACTTCGTCGCGTCGCTGGGGATCGTCTCGGCGCTGGCGCTGATGGTGACCCTCCCCGGAGTCACATGGATTCGGCTGGTGGTCTGGCTGGCGATCGGGCTGGCGATCTTCTACTTCTATTCACGCCACCACGCGGTCAGGCGGACACCGGTGGTCCGGGGGGGCTAGCTCCCCGCGACCGCGCCAGGACCACCAGTCCGGAGAGCATCACCGCGAAGGCCGCGCACGAGACTGCCACGCCGGCGGTGTCCTCGTGAAGCTTCTCCTGGAGCAGGGTCACGCCCAGCACAACGCTCGCGATCGGGTCGAGGATGCTGGCGGTGGCGATCGCCGGCGCCAGCACCCCCGTCTGCAGGGAGAGCTGGCTCAGGGTCATGCTCAGGTAGCCAACCACCAGGAGCGCGTAGAAGTGCCAGTCGGTGAGCAGGGCGACCGCCCCCTCGTCCAATTGGTCGACCGTCGCCTTGGTCAGCGCTGCGCTGAGCCCGAACAGGATCCCCGTCGCGCTCCCGTAGAGGGCGGCTTTCGGGCCCGCTCCGCTGCGCGACCCGGCGAACACCAGCGCGGCACAGACCAGGGCGATCGGGACTGCGGCCTCCAACCACTCGGCCACCGGGGCGTCGTCGCGGCCACCCGCAGGATCGCTGACCAGCAGGAACGCCGAGATTCCGGCTGTGACGGCCAGCGCCGCCACGATCTCTCGGGGCAGGATCCTCTGGCCGGTCAGCCAAGCTCCGAGTGGCAGCGCGAAGACGATGGTGGTGGTCAGCACGGGCTGCACGATCGCGAGCCTGCCGACACCGAGCGCGATCGCCTGCGCGATGAACCCGAGCGCGTCAGCGACGATGCCGCCCAGCCACACCGGCCGGCGGGCGAGGTTCAGCAGCAGCGCCGCGATCCCGCGCGCGGATCGGGCCGGCGCCGCCATCACGCCCTTCTGCTGCAGGGTGGTACCGAGAGCGAACAGGAATGCCGCCAGCGCGGCGAGGGCCACTTCCATCGCGCGAGCCTACAGGCGGCGTCGCGACCTCGCTGCTGCGCGCGCAACCGATCGCTGCGCGGGCGGGGCTGCGGCCGCTACCACGATCTACCTCCTGCCCGGAACCCCCGCCCAGAACACGCTCAGGAAGGTGCCCTGATCGGGCACCGGCCGTGTTGACCGCGCCAGCTGAGAGGATCCCGGGCATCCAATGACCGTCACTCTCGCACCGCTCCTCGCCAGCATTGGCTCCACCTACCAGGAGGTGATCGTCGACACCAACCGCGAGCCGCAATTCCTCTGCATCCTCGCTTTCCTGGTCGCTTTCGGGTTCATCCGCACCAGCGCCCACATGATCCGGGCGCAGGTCAGCTGGTGGCCCGGAAACGTCGAAGTGGGGGGGGCCCACATCCACCACTTGGTCTGGGGAATCATCGCGCTGCTGGTCTTCGGCTATCTGGGGGTGGCAGTCAACCCCAACCATCCGTGGCGCGAGGTCGCTGCGATTGGCTTCGGCATCGGCGCAGGCCTGACCCTGGACGAGTTCGCGCTCTGGCTCAACCTAAAGGACGTCTACTGGACCGAGCAGGGCCGTCGCTCGATCGACGCAGTGGTCGCGGCCACCGCGTTATCGCTGTTGGCACTGGTCGGGTTCCACGGCTGGGTTCGCGCGGCCGATGACGTGAAGACCGCGGTTTTCACCGTGGTCGGGGTTCAAGGCGTGATGGGGATCGCGCTCATGCTCATCAATGTGGCCAAGGACAAGTACGGGTTGGCCCTGCTGGGGCTGCTGTGCTCGTTGATCAGCCTGATCGGAGCTCTTCGCCTTGGCAAGCCTCACTCACTGTGGGCAAAGCTCTTCTACGGGGACGGGAAGCGGAAGCGCTCGAATGAACGCTACGCGGGGAGCCGCAACCACCCGTTCTGGAAGCGCGGCCCCGAGCTACTTGGCCGGCTTGGGTTTCGCCGCTTTCGAGACGGCTGAGCGCCTCTTCGCCGGCTTCCGCGCCGGCTTCTTCTCGTCGTCCGGACTGGTCAAGACCAGCTCGTCCAGGATCACCCCGAGCGAGGCGGCGACGGGAATCCCGATCAGCGCGCCCAGCACACCGGCGAGGTTGGCGCCGACCAGGACCGCGACGATCGCCACCACCGGGGTCACCTTGAGCGCTCCGCCGCGGTACATGATCGGCTGGACCACCCTGTCCCGGAGCTGTTGGAAGACTAGGAAGATCGCGAGCCAGACCAAGGCGTCGTAGGGCTGCCCGTCGATCGCGAGCACGACGGCGACCAGGAGACCGCCGACCATGAGCCCGAACAGCGGTATCAGGTCGAGGAAGGCGACGACCAGCGCCATCGGGATCGCCAGATGGAATCCCGTTATCTCCAGGTAGGCCCAGGTGAAGAGGCCGGCGAAGAGCGCGAGCAGCAGGTTGACGCTGACGTAGGAGCGCACCACGGCCGCGATCCGCACGCCGACGCGGCGCGCTCGCTCGCGATGGCCGTCGGGCAATCGCCCGGTGCCGCGCTCGAACAGGCCCTTGCCCTCGAGCAGCAGAAACACGGTCAGGGTCAGGATCGTGATCACCGCAAGCAGGTGCTCGAGCACGCTCACTGTCGCCCGGCCCAGGGTCTGGGCCTCGTCGCCGATCCGCGAGGGCAAATTGCTCGTCTGCTCGTTCAGCTTCGCGGTGATGTCGTACTTCTCGTTCAGCTTCTGGAATTCGTCGTTGTCCTCGGCCCAGCGCTTGAAGTCGGTGACGTAGGTCGGAGCCTTCTCGGCCAGGGACTCGACGTTGCTGACCATCGCGGGGATCACGTTCAAGACCAGGAAGGTGAGCCCGACCATGAACGTCGCGAGCACGCCCAGGACCGCGGCGACCCGCGGCACGTTGCGGCCGCGGATCCTGATCTTCTCGATCGAGCCGACCGCGGGGTCGAAGGCGAGCGCCAGGAACACCGCCGTCACCACCCAGCGCAGCGTCGTGCGCGTATGCAGGATCGCGATCGCCAGCAGCACCGCGATCGCGGCCCAGAACAGGGCCACCAGCACGATCTTTGCGACGGCACGGGCCTCGATCTCGCTGGCTCGCATCGCAGCAAAACTAGACGCTGCGGGGGACGGCACCGCCGAGGCCGCCCGCGGCTGCGCTACTCTGGCAGGAGCTTCGATGAACCTGCGGTGCGACAGCCTGGCGCTTCTCCTTCTCCTCCCCCTCCGGGGGGAGTAATCGCTGGGCGGCGCGAGAGCCGCGAACGAGTAACAGGTCATCGCAAGTCTTCGGAGAAGGAGGTAGTTCAAATGAGTTATCTGGGCGACGTAAAGGCGGCACCCGAGCAGGACCGTGTCCGGGTCTTCGACACGACCCTGCGCGACGGGGAACAGTCGCCGGGCATCTCCCTGAACACCGCGGAGAAGGTCGAGATCGCGCAGCAGCTCGCCCGCCTCGGCGTGGACGTGATCGAAGCCGGCTTCCCGATCACCTCGCCCGGCGACTTCGAGGCCGTGCAGGCGATCGCGCGCCAGGTCGAGGGTCCCGTGATCGCCGGGCTGGCACGCACGCACAAAGCCGACATCGACGCGGCCTGGAACGCGGTCAAGGACGCGCCCCGGCCCCGCATCCACACCTTCATCTCGACCTCGGACATCCACATCGAGCACCAGCTGAAGACGACGCACGAGGACGTCAAGGGCCAGGCGAAGGCCGCGGTGGCGATGGCGCGGGCCTACACCGACGACGTCGAGTTCTCGCCGATGGACGCGACTCGCGCCGACGTCGAGTTCACGGCCGAGGTCTGCGCGATCGCGGTGGCCGAGGGCGCGACCACGATCAACATCCCCGACACGGTCGGCTACACGACCCCCGAGGAGTATGCGGCCCACCTGACGCGGCTGTATCAGCTGGTGCCGGGCCTGGACGGGATCACCCTTTCGGTCCACTGCCACGACGACCTGGGGCTGGCCGTCTCGAACTCCTACGCGGGGCTGCAGGCGGGGGCCCGCCAGGTGGAGTGCGCGATCAACGGCATAGGTGAGCGCGCCGGCAACTGCTCGCTGGAGGAGATCGTGATGCTGCTGCGGACCCGCCGCGACGTGCACGGGTTGGACACGACCGTGGACACGCGCGAGCTGGCGCGAACCAGCCGCATGGTCTCGCGGCTGACCGGCTACTCGGTGCCGCCGAACAAGGCGGTCGTCGGGCGCAACGCGTTCGCGCACGAGTCCGGAATCCACCAGGACGGGGTGCTGAAGGAGCGCTCGACCTACGAGATCATGGACGCGACCGAGGTCGGCCTGGACTCGAACGCGATCGTGCTGGGCAAGCACTCGGGCCGCCACGCGCTCAAGGACGCGCTCGAGCAGCTGGGCTTCCACGTCGACGGCCAGGAGCTGAGGCAGGCGTTCAAGCGCTTCAAGGAGATCGCGGACAAGAAGAAGCAGGTGACCGCGCTCGACCTGGAGGCGATCGTCTCCGACGAGATGCGCGAGCGCTCCGAGTCCTACAACCTCGCCTGGTTCGAGGTCGAGGCCGGCACCCGGCGCGACCCGCTGGCCACGGTCTGCGTCACCCTGCCCTCAGGTGAGGAGTCGCAGGCCGAGGCGACGGGCGACGGGCCCGTGGACGCGATCTTCGGCGCCATCCGGGAGGCCGTCGGCACCGACGCCGATCTGCGCCGCTACGAGGTCGAGGCCGTGACCGAGGGCACCGACGCTCTGGGCGAGGTGACCGTCGTGCTGCGCGCCAACGACCGCCTGGCCAGCGGCCAGGGCGTGGCGACCGACATCCTCGAGGCCTCGGCGCGGGCCTACGTGCGCGCGCTCTCGAATGCGCTCGAGGGCGCCGCGATCCGCGAGGCCGAGGAAGCCACAGCCGACGCCGCCGCCGAGCGCACGCCGGGACCCTGAATCGGACCGCCCCATAGACTCGCGCGATGGCGAGCGCCCCAGTGCCGCAGGCCGATTCCCGCTTCTGGTGGTTCTGGGAGCGCTTCACCAGCCTCCACACCGGGCTCTACATGCTCAGCGGCGGGCGCGTCGGCGGGCGCTTCGGTGACGCCGAGATAGCGCTGGTCGAGAGCGTCGGGCGCAAGAGCGGCAAGCACCGCACCCATCCCCTGATCTGCCGCGACGACGGCGCCGACCTCACCATCGTCGCCTCAAAGGGCGGCGTCGACCGCCACCCCGCTTGGTACCTGAACCTGATGGCGAGCCCGGAGACGACCGTGTGGTGGCGGGGGAAGCAGCGGAGGATGCGCGCCAGGGAGGCCGCCGGCGACGAGCGCGAGCGGCTCTGGGAGCGCATGGTCGAGGTCTACCCCGACTACGCCGCCTACCAGCGCCGCACCGAGCGCCGCATCCCGGTGCTCGTGCTCGAGCCGCTCCAGGGCGCCGCGGCCGGCAGGGGCTAGATGAGTGATTCCACGACCACGCACGCCTGAGGCCCCGCATGGCGCATCGCATCCCGGCGTCCTCGGGCCTGCCCTTGGCGCCACCAAGGGCTGCGCCCTGCG
>Ga0194128_10001608_pt1 | contig 38935 bp, 38 predicted proteins | sample TA2KigCa65mmetaG_FD_148650 | JGI IMG/M metagenome (GOLD analysis project Ga0194128, IMG submission 148650) | Freshwater microbial communities from Lake Tanganyika, Tanzania - TA2015037 Kigoma Deep Cast 65m | ecosystem: Environmental > Aquatic > Freshwater > Lake | place: Tanzania: Lake...
AAGTACGGGCTATTGCCCCACTCGGGAAAACGCTCGTCCAGTGGCCCTTGTACCGCCTCGACCTCGTAGCCCAGCGGCTCGAACACACTTCGCAGAAATCGCTCGCCGCCACGTACTGGAAGCACGTCGATCCTGGCCGAGAGCGGAATCGCCGTCGTCGCCAACTCGGGTCGATCCTTGCAGCGGCCCTGAAGCGCCGACCCGAAGACCTGGGCGATGGCCACGCTCAAGAACGACGAGGCCGTGTAAGGCCGGTCGTTGACGTACTGCGCCAGCAGGAAACTCTGATCGGCGTTCTTGCCTCTGACCATGCCCACCGAGTCCACGTCAAGCAGCAGGCAAGCCGTGCATTTCTCGACACTGACCTCCGGGTAATAGACGTGGACTTTTCCAAAGCTCATGTCGAACGACTGACACCGCTCCGGGTGCTTGTGCAGCAGGTAGCCCAGTTCGTTCGCCGGTTGGTGCGTCGTGGTAATGGTCAGCAGCATCCTGGCCTCCGGGTCGATACGGACCTTCCACCTACATTGTCAGAGGACACGGATGAAGTGGTCAGGGTTCAAAGGGATGTGGCGGCGAGTCAGTTCGTGGGCATCTGGGTGTGGCAAAAATGTGGCAAAGACGAGAACGGCGAGAGCGTCAGCGGCACAGGTGAACTAGGAAACGGTTTCGGTTTCGCCCCTCGTTTCTCCAGTGTTTTTTGAGGTGACTTTGCCACATTTTTGCCACATTATTGCACCTGTAAACGCACTGCAAGCGTGCTACAATGCCAACGTGGTTTTGCCCCAACCCGCTCTTTGGCAAAGCACTTCCATTCAACTGCATTGCAAGTTCGATGCAAGTAATATGGCCTCTGGTGGTGTTCGAATCCTAGTTCCCCAGCTTGATTTCTGCGGCCATAAGTCACCAAGCATCGGGCACTTGCGAATGTCGCGAGTGCCTTTTTTGTTGCGCCAACGTGCCAGGGGGGGCAAAAGGGGGGCAGCGTTGCACTAGTAGTGCACTCGTTCTGATGACCCCTCCCCTACACAGCACTTACACTGCACTGGGAGGCGCAACATGGCATGGCTCGAACACAAAGGGAACCTTTTTCGCATCCGATTCCGGTTCGGTGGCCGGAAGCTCGTCGCTCCGCTCAAGACCGAGAAGGAAAAGGAGGCGAACGGCTGGCTCGCCCGCTTCGAGGAGAATCTCCGGCTCGCAGAACGCGGACGGCTGGAGATACCCGCTGACGCCGATGTCGGGCTTTTCCTCCTTTCCGATGGCAAGATCAACCGCCGGCCCCAGGAGGAGGATCGCGCGAAGCCCGCGACGCTCTCCGAACTCTTCGCCGGCTACCGCGACAATTACCCCAAGGCCGCCAAGGAAGACAACACTCGCTACACAGAACGGCTTCACATGGCCCATCTTGAGCGTCTGCTCGGTGCACGGACGAAGCTACATGCAATCTCAGCCAAAACGCTCCAAGCGTATGTCACGGCCCGGTCGCAGGAGAAGAGCAAGCGCGGGACGACCATCTGTAGCCGTACCATCAAGAAGGAACTGGGGACGCTTACCGCAGTCTGGAATCAGTGGGCTATCCCACAGGGACTGGCGTCCCTTCCGCTGCCGACGAAGTTCTTGGCGTTCGGCAAGGAGAAGGCCAAGCCCCCATTCCAGACACGCGTGCAGATCGAACGGCAGATCGGCAGAGGTGGCTTGTCGGACGAGGAACAGCAGTCACTCTGGAATTGTCTGTTCCTGACTCTTCCGGAGGTCGACGAGGTGCTCGAATTCCTCCGTAAGAAGAGATGCCCCGCGTTCGTCTATCCCCTTTTCGCGTTCGCCGCACATACTGGCGCCCGGCGAAGCGAGATGCTCCGGTCACGGATTGACGATTTCGACTTCTCAGCCAACGTCGTGACGATCCGGGAAAAGAAGCGCGACCGCGACAAGGAAGAGACCTATCGTACCGTCCCGCTCACACCGCTTCTGACCGATGCCATGCGAACGTGGTTCGCCGTGCATTCCGGCGGCCCATTCACAGTCTGCACGCCCACCGGCAAAGCAATTTCCAAGCAACTTGCGGCCCGTACGTTTGTGCGGGTGCTGCGCAAGTCAGCATGGGAGGTTTTGCCCGGCTGGCACTGCTTCCGACATAGCTTCATCAGCAATTGTGTCGCAAAGGGAATAGATCAGCGGCTCATCGATCAGTGGGTTGGCCACTCGACGGAGACGATGCGGCGACGGTACTCGCACTTGATTCCAAAGACTTCGCAGGACGCGCTGAAATCAGTTTTCGGCTAATCGGCGCCATTTTCGGCTAGGCGGGACGACACTCTCCAGATGAAAGAATTGATGGTCCACACTGCAGAAACCCAACGCAGGTGAGATGGAGCACGGACATGTCAAAGGATTGGCTGCTTGAGGCTGCTCTTGGTTACGAACGTCGAGGCTGGGCGATCTTGCCCATTAGAGGCAAGAAATCGGCATGTGCGTGGAAAGGGTTCCAGACGCATCCCCCCGACGAAGCGGTGATTCGAAAACTCTTTGGCCTCCGAGGCCTTACCGGTCTGGCCGTAATTCTTGGCGTCGCGAGCGGTGGGCTTGCTTGTCGTGATTTCGACCAAGCGGACGCCTATCTGCGCTGGGCGGACTTGCACGCCAGTCTCGCCAAGGATTTGCCGACTGTCCGCACGGGCCGTGGATTCCACGTCTATTTCACCGGTCCAGAAGGGTTCAGGTCGTTGGAAGACGGCGAGTATCGGGCGGACTCAGGGCATTATTGCCTGCTTCCTCCGTCTCGGCACCCATCGGGACCTCAATACCAATGGCTGATTCCCCTACCGGCAAAAGAACTTCCGAGCTTGGACCCGGTTGCGGAAGAACTAATCCCAAGAATTGAAATCCCCTGTCCTGTCCCCACAGCCCAGCAAGACACCCAAGACACTCAACACACCCATTGCATGTGTCAGCTTGACCTTCTGCGTCCGCCCTTTGCCCAGCACGGCCACGGTCCCCCAGGCGACGTCGATGTCCTCGAGATCAAGGCGAACCACCTCCGCCCGCCGCAGCCCGAGATCGTACAGGCAGCGGATGATGGCCAGGTCGCGCGCCCCCTTGGCGTCGCCGCGATCCCGGACCAGATCGACCAGCTGCCGGACGCCGCCCCGGCCAGGTCCGCGGGTATCCCGGTAGGGCTCAGCCTTGGCGTTCTTGATTTCCAGGGTCCAGGGGACGAAGCCGATCGTCTTGGCCAGCTTGATCATGGACCGGAGAGCGGCGAGCCGGCGATTGACCGTGGCCGACGCCAGGTCCCGGCCCATCAGGTCGGCCTTGTAGCGGAGGGCCAGTTCATTTGCCGCCCCAGGCCCCCAGGCCAGCATGGGGCCGACTGCCGCTTCGACGCTGTCGGCTTGGATGAACTCGCGGAAGTCTTCCAAATCCTGACGGTAGGCACGGATCGTCTGCGGAGACCGGCCGCTGAGGAAAGCGTCAAGCAGCCGCTGGGCCGGGGGCAGGGCGAGTTCGCCGGCAGTTGCCATGGCGGGGTGAAGGGTGAGCGCGGTTGACGTGGACATGGGGCTCGAACTCCGTTTCGGTGCCCTGGGACGCTACTTACATGATAGCGCGTCCGGCCCATGGAAAGCTCACCTAAAGAGGCATTATCGTGAACTGGGGCATTATCGGCAGAGCGGCAAAGACTGCGATGGGCCAGTTTAGCCTGGCCGAGCATCGTCTGATCATGCAGCGCGGGACTCGCCTCATCCGCGACTTTCCCCAGGGGCGAGTCTTGGTTGCCAATAGAATGTTCGGCATGAAAATCCTGATCTACAAGCAAACTCACCTTGGAGATCCAACCCAGCGCGGGGAATGGCGCCATTGCACCGGGAAGCGAAGATTCTTGGAGTATCGCGCCGTCATTGGCGTTGGAGGAATTGGAGAGGCAACGCAAAGCTGGGGCATCGACCGCAAAGTCACCTGGATTGGCATCGGTCGAGAAATACGCCGAGGCATCGTCAGATTCGAGCATTTTCGCAATTTCGGCAACAGCGGCCCAGACTTGGCGGACGAAGCGCCGGCCATCGCCGTCCCGGCCAGCAGGTCCTCGAGCCGCTTCGCGTTTTGTACGATGGCAGCATTCAGGCAAGCGAAGCCCCTCTGTTGCACTTCCGAGATCTGTTGCCAGGTGGCCCACGCCAGCCCTTGAAACAGCTCACGGTCCGATTCCACGGCGCGCCGAAAAAAGAAGCGTACAGCGGTGACCAGCAATGACGAACCAGGAATGGCCTGGGCATTGACCAGCCAGGCCAGATGAACAAATCCCCGTGACTTCAGTTCGGCACCGATGCCGGCGAGGAGCTTCAGCCCTTCATTGGCCCGCTGCTGCGGATCACCATAGCGAGCCAAGGAACTCACCTGGCTGGGAAAGTCGGCGATCCTGACATGGCCCATGTCCAGCAGACCTGCCTTCCGCGCCGCACGCAGGTCTCGCAAACACTCTTGACGCATGTCCGCCGTCTGATCTCTGAATTCGGAAAGCGGAAGGCCCTCCAAGAATGTCTGGACTTGATGGGCAAAGGCTCGTTGTTCCGCTTGAACGAGAATCGCCTTGCACCTGGACAAGAACGAGTCACCTTCGAGCGCCAGTTCGAGCGACTTCCAGGCACGCTCATTGGCCATCCGGAGTGCTCCCTCGATCTTGGCGCTGTGATCGGAGAAATGTTGCTGGAGGAATTGGGAGAGTTTCGCAACAGCTTTCTCGCCGCCAATGATGCCGATGGACTTGGAGGCGCCTTCGAGAAGCTGTTCAAGTGCGAATAGGCAAAGATTGCGCGCGACTGGGCTCATGCTGGGGCATCCTTCATACCGGGCCGGGCCAGGCTCATGGTCGGGGAAGGATGCTGCCCGCCCAATCGCCCGGTCCGCTTGGTCGCGCCGCTTGCAATCGCCGCGCCGTCCCGGTGAGTTCGATTCTATGGGGGGGCTCGGGATTGCCCACGCGAAGGGGTGAATTCTTGAGACGGGATGAGCGGCCGGGAGCTGCACCGCCGAAACGAAAAGGCCCTGCTTCCCAGCGTTCACCGTCGCCCAGTCAGTGCACGCCAGGCCAGCAGGGCGATCTCATCGTCGCCGCCGGCGCGTGCAACGAATAGAGATCCGTGGCGCCTGTCTTGTCCTTCTCTGTAAACCAGACTTGGTCACGACGAAAAATCTTTGGGCTTAAGACCGAGGTATCATGGCTCGCGAAAATAAGCTGGGCCATTTTCGGATTCATATCGGGGTCATGGACCGTCGAGGCATGTTGGACCTCAGCAGCTACCAGGACCGATCTCAGTTGGCGGCATTCACGATCGCGTCAACATTCAGCTGGGTGATGTCGCCTTGGACAACCAGCATTCGTTGGTCGGTGTTTTCAGCCACGAGCTGGCCCCGCTTATCAGAGGATTCGGGTAAGGACGCCGACAACCGGAGCGGCGAGTTAGCTTGGTACGGCGACGATGACCTTTATGATGGCCTCAATTTCCCGGAGCCGCCTTCCGGAGAACAGCACGTTCGGCATGTCGATTTCATGGGCGCCGGCCGGCGCGATAACAATGTCGCCAGAACCAAAGCCTAGGATGACGTGACGGAAAAGATCGTCCCGGCGTCGGGTGACAACCATGCCGCCGGTCATGTAGACCTTCGCTCCGTCCCCAATCGCTTGCTGTACGGTGACCTTGCCTGGCGTGAAAACCATACAAATCTGCCTGTCGAAAACAAACGTCACGACAAACCAAATGATGAATAGGCCGACGGACAGGAACAGATAGCCGCCCATGTTGATGCGAATGTCGAGGAAACTGACGTAGTGGATAATGTGATCCCAGACGGTTTGCTCGTTGATGCGCAGCAACGCGAAGATGATGGCCAGGAAGACCGCCGTGCCGATGAAGATGACTGACCACAAGCCGCGTAGCGGAATGTTGGTGCTGAAAATCACGACGAGCAAGATGGTCATGAACAAGACGCCGGCGCTCTTGCTGCTCGTGGTATGCAAGTGTGGCTGCGCTACTTCGTTGGATACAGGATCAACGGGCAGATGCTTGCCTTTGGGTGGCGTCAGCACGTCGTCTTTGGCAACGGTCCCGGCCGGCACGACGGCGAGCCGCTGATCGTCCACGAAGCAAAGGCCCGCCATGATGAAACCGGCTGCCCAGACGGGCCACCAGTAGAACAACATCGAATGGCTGTAGACGACAACTCTGCTTCGGGCGGTCATTTTTTTTTGTCCTTCCCCTTCGCCGGCTTGTCCACGAGCGACGCTTCAAGCGGCACGTCGAGGGCGCGGGCAATGGGCTATTGCAACATTCGCGCGACACCATGGCAATGATTGGCGAAACGGCCGCGCAAGAATTCCCTACGTACCGCAAAGTAGACAACCATTGCCAGACAGGCAGCAGCCGCAACGAAAAAGCCAGCAACACTACCGGCGAAGCTAATGAGGACGCCGATAAGTCCAAGCGCAAGAAATGCGATGACGGCCGAAGTGATCTCCGACACGGAGGGCGTTACCAAGCTGCGGCTACGCCCCAGAAAGTGCGTCGCTCTCGCCGTATGATTCAAGATCAAGCAATGGCAGCTATCGCCCTGGTCTACCCGCGCAGCCACAACGGAAACCTCTTGCCCCTCTCTGAGCGGAATATCCTTGTAAATCCGCACGGAACTCTCGGCCCCGTTGGCATCGACAATCCACAATTCCATCGTCGTCACATGCTCGGTTCGCATCCAGATCGGGGCAGTTGAGCCTTGAACCCGGCCATATCCGTCCGTCCAAGTCGATCCGCCTCCACCTCCCCCGGACACATAGGTCTTCACGTCTTTAGAAACGCTTGCCAGGACGCCTCTACGCCACAAACAAAACTCGACACTGCGTTGCTGGAACATCGGCAGATGCGAAAACTCGAAGGCCGGAAGCCCTGTCGGCGGCAATGGCGGCGGATTGGTCTGCGGGACGAATTCCGCTTGCGCAGGAATTGGAGCGCCGCTACTCCCGGCAAATGTCGCGAGGATCGTCTTGTTGCGCGGTGGCTCCGGGATTTGGAGCTTCTGCTGGCACTTCGGGCAGAAAACCTTCTGGCCGGACTGGTCGTCGGGCGACTCCAACAGAATGCTGCATCGCGGGCAGGTGTAGCGGATCATGGGCGATCCCTTATTCTCACCGCTTGCGGGAAGGCGGCCTATTGCGGGACTGGCCATCTACCAGCAAAGCTTCCATCGACACGCCAAGCGCTCTCGCAAGGGCCACGAGGCCATCAGTGCTTGGCCCCCGATGCCCTTGCTCCCAATTCTGGATTGATCGCACCGACAAGCTGGCCTTGCCCGCCAGTTCGGCTTGCGACAAGCCAGCTTTCTCACGAAGTTCTTTCAGCTTGTCCTTGAATGCCATGCTTGCCTCCCACATCCGTGCCACAAGCGATTGTACGTCAAACGGGTTACGGAAGCGATGCAAAAAAAGAGAAATAACGCCATATCCCACTTGACGTATATACGTCCTTTGGGATACTATGTATTCCAGTTAGCAAGAATGGTGCTCTACCATGCCTTGCTAAGGAAGTGGGCCGGCGGTGTTACTAGCACCCCGGCCCATGGCCACAACCTTTAGGGAGGTCGTAGCGATGTCCATTCTCCGCACCCGCCCCCCGTCCGCCAAGTCCATGCTCCGGTATTCGCCGGCTGCCGTTCGCGTCGAGGTCGATGGCGTCTCCTACGACGCCCGCCGCGTTCGCGGCACCGGCCCGGATTGCCCGCGAGGCGTCGTCCTGCAAAAGATCAACGGCAAGCCTCGTGACATGGCCGTCATCATCCGCGTGGCCGACCAGGTCCTATGCTCCTGCCGGCTCGGAAAGCCGCAGCCGCCCAGCTGCCCGCACGTCGCCGCGTTGCAAGCCGCCGGCATGATCGAGGAGAGCACGCCAGCGGCGGCCGGCAATCCGCCCACGGAGCGGCTGGCTGGGCCCGTCTACCGCAGCCTCGGCGACGCCTGCCGCAACGGCGCCTGGGACGGCTATTCCGACGCCGATTTCGAGTTGATGGCCGGTCACTTCGGCCAGTGCTGAACCGATCGCGGCATTTTCACCCCAACCCTGCAATGGGAAGAAAGGAGCGTGCGCGATGCGCTTGCGCGTGAAGTCCGAAACCATGTCCGTGATCGTTGGCGGCCTGGCGTCGAATGTGGCCATCGTCGGCCAGACGTTCGACCTGCCCGCCGGCCTGGAGGTCACCGACACCGGTATCCGGGCTGATCGACCGGCTGCGGCCCTGGTGAAGCACTGCGACGGGCGGTTTTCATGGCTGCCCGTCGCGTGCCTGGAACCGGTGAAAGGCGGTGCGTGATGGAAGGGTTACGCGGTGGGATCGGGTTGCTGGTGGACCTGATGGGTTTGCTGGTGACTTGGGAACTCGGTTGCTGGCTGCTTTGCCGGCTCCTGGCGATTGTCTTTCCAGGCCGGCAGACGGACGCGCGTTGAAACTCTCGCAACTTGAAAGGAGTCGATCATGTCCTGTCTTGCTGCCCTCCGATTCATCTTCGCCGAATTGCTGGCACTGGCGATCAACGCGGGAATCATCCTGGCAATGCTGGCGCTGCTGTCCGCCCTGTGAAAGTTCTGCCGTCGGTGCGCCGGTCAAGACGGCCGGTGTTTCGGGCATGGATGCCCTCTCCCGCTGCTCAATGCCTTGAAGGAGTTTTCCATGCCGCCTCAACGCCCCACCAACCCGCCGCAGCTCGAAAAGACCATGGCCGGCCTGTGGATGGCTCGCGATGGCCTGATCGAGTTCCTCGAGGCCCACGGTCTCAATTGCGACTGCTGGATTTGCGCCGATGCTTCCGGCGACTTGCACATGGTCCGCCTGATCCTCAGCAACCTCGAATCGCAGATGTACGTCCTGCAACCCCACCTGCGGCAGCTGGAACAGACTGGTTTCCCATCGGCTGACGACCTGACAGTGATGATCCACCACTGGAAGCGTCGCGAGCGCGAGGACGACGCCGATTACCGCCAGGAGATCGAAGAAGCTTGGAACGAAGAGGACGAGAGATACCGCCGCGAGAACGGCGGTGATGCGGAACCCGTGTGACTGACCATCCCAACATCCCAAACCGAAGGAGCAAGTCATGTCGAAGAAGGATGAATCACTGGCCCGGACGATCGATGACGACTATCGCCGCGTGCTGCGTAGCGCCGGCCCGGATCTGCGGCGCGTGCTGTATTTCATCGGCTGCACCGCGGCGAGACCGGTGGAAGTGATCTCGCTACGGTGGAACGCGATCGACTGGAGAAACTGTCGCGCGAACCTGGCCGCTCAGAAGGCCGCTGGGCACTGCCAACGGGTGCTCGCCCTTGGGCCAGACGCGATTCGCTTGCTGCGCTGGCTGCGCAAACAACGTGGCCCGTCGTCGCCGTACGTGTTTCGAGACGCCCTGGGGGCGCGCTGGTCCCGTCACGCCCTCTACCAACGCCTTCGCCGCATCACGCGGATGCTCGGCTTCCCAGCGGTGCTGTTGCTGCGGGACCGATTCATCACCAATTGCCTGAAACCGTTCCCATCGCATTTCGTTCGACACCTGCCGTCGCGCGCCGTCGAACCAGGCGAAGGCACGCCAGGGAGGGCCACGCCATGACCTTCCCGACCCCCGACAAGATCACACTGCACGAACTGTCGAAGGCGTACCTCGACATGGACGCGAAGAAGCTGTCGCCAGACGCCTTCGTGAACGTGTCGCGCGACGTCGAAGTATTCGTTCGGGACCTGGGCGCCGGCCGGCTCGTGAACTCCATCCGCCGCATCGAAGTCGCTCTCTGGCTCCAATCACACTCCGAATGGCGAAGTTCCCACAAGCGAAAAGGCGCCATCGCCTCGGTCAAGCGGATGTTTTCCTGGGGAATGGAAATGGAATTGTGCGAGAAGAATCCCTGCTGGAGGCTGCGGGTCGCCTGGGGCGAACCGGCCAAGCAACGTCGGCCCATTACCGAAGCCGAGCTGCGCGGCCTGATGCGGAATAGCCCGGTGCATCTGCGCCAGCTGCTGCTCTTCTTGGCCTTGACCGGTTGCCGTCCCTCAGAAGCCCGGTCGTTGACGTGGGCGCATGTCGATCTCGACAACGGAGTCATCAAGCTGACTCGCCACAAGACGGCCGCGCGCACGGGCCGGCCACGGCGTTTGTTCCTGCCGCCGTTGCTGGTCCGCTTGTTGCGCTGGATGAAGGCAAATCCACGCAGGACCTGGCACGGCCGGAAAATGACGCTCAGCACAACCTCAACGGTCCTGCGCGACATCTTGCTCAAGGGGCCGATCACCGCCAAGGAACTGCGAGCGAAACTCAAGCCTCATGGCATTTCGTACCGGATGCTGGGCCGGGCCAAGAAAACAATTGGCGCAAATTTCCGCTGGCTCGGTCAGGGCAAAGGCGGCGTCTACTGGCTGCCCGAAGAAGCAAGAGGTCGCCACGTCGAGAAACCGCCCGATCATGTGTTCCGAAATGAGCGCGGCGGGCCTTGGAATCGGCACACGCTCTGCCGCTCCATACTGCGCATCCGCCGTCGCGTGGGCCTACCAGACGACCTGACGCTGTACCTGTGCCGCCATGGCTTCGCGACGCGAGCGCTCAAGCGTGGCGTGCCTCTCAAGCTGGTATCGGAGCTTCTTGGCCACGCCAGGACAGCCATCACGGAAAGTGTCTACCTGCACACCGAATTCCTCGGTGACGAACTCCAGCAAGCCGCCCAGCAGACCACAGAGGGCTTTTTCGCTTCCAACCAGTCGGGCAAGCGCCCGACCGGCACGACTTCAGAAAGGAAACCGATCAATGGCTGAACCACTCCGAGAGCCTGACGCTTCCGACGAGCCGACATTCCTGCATTTCGGCAACAAGAGCGCGCCATCGCCGGCGCCAGTGCCCAAGGACCCGACCGTCGCCGAGGTCATCCGGGCATACCTGGAGGAGATCGAACTGGAGCACAAGGCCGGCGCGCTCGCCGAGGCCACGCTCAAGACCGCCACGTTCTATCTGAACTCGTTCGCCGCCATGTTCGGCGAGCAACGCATCAGCGAGTCCCGCAAGCGCGACATCACGGCGTGGATCGTCGCCCATCCGGAATGGGTGAGCCCGCATACGAAGATCGACGCATCGGCAAGCGTGGTCCGTTGCTTCCGGTGGGCAGATGAGGAAGACCTGATTGACCGCGTGCCATTTCGTCGGCCGCGGCGCCTATGGCAGCCTCCCGAGCCACGCGAGCCGATCACGCCGGCCGAGTTGGACGCGATCATGCGCGTCGCCAAGGAGAGCAACGGCATGATTCGCCCTTGCCGGCCCGGACGGACCGCCTTCCGGCTGGCCATGTGGTTTCTGTGGGAGACGGGTGCACGCACCTGCGAGATGCGCGAAGCCCGCTTCGCGGACGTGGACTGGAAACGCCACGTCATAGCTCTGGCGAAACACAAGACGGCGCGAGCCACGGGGCAGTCTCGGCTGATCCCGTTGTCCTACCCTGCGTGGCGGCTCATTCGTTGGCTCTACCGCCGTCGCCGGCCGGAGCAGGAGCATATCTTCATTACCGTTCGCGGCCGGCCCTGGTCGAAATCGTCGTTCGTCTCGCTGTTTCGTAGATTCGCCCGACTCGCCGGTGTGCGCGACGAGGTTTCTGGGTACAGCCTACGGCATGGATTCACGGTGAAGGGCCTGGAGGCCGGCGTTGGCGAGCGCCAGCTGGCTGACGCCCTCGGGCATACGTCCACGAAGTACATCGCATGGTATGGCCGGCGCACGCGGGCCAGGGCTCGATACCTGCGCGACGTGCTTCATCAGGTTCATGGCCACCCGGATGCGCCACCTGACGAGCAGGTTGGTGACGACGAGCCGCCGGCACCGCTACTTGCCGCCGCCCCGCCCGACCCGCCACGGAGCAATGCTGGCGCGCAGGCCATGCGCGACGAGGCTGCCCGTCGCTATGCCGGCATCCTCCCCACAATCAAGGCAATGCGGGAAGGCGGCGCAACATTCCAGGCCATCGCTGATCGCCTGAACGCCGACGGCGCCGTGACACTGCATGGTAAGCCGTGGTCGGCCAGTCGAATCCGCCAGGTTCTGGAGCAGGGCCGCGCTCAGCCCCGCGAGACGCCATATAAGGACCTGGAAGCCCTGGAAGCGTACAAGGACGTGCTGCCGATCATGAAATCCATGCGGGCGGCCGGTGCGACTTATCTTGCCATTGCCGAGGAGCTGAACCGCAAGGGCCTTGCCACGCGGCGGGGCCACGAGTGGACGCTGTCGCAGGTCTGGCTCGTTCTCGCCCGGGCGTCAAAAGAACCAGCTCCGGCTGATCCTGGCCGCACGCTGCCGGCTGACGTCGTGCTCATCGCTCGCGATCTGCAGCAGCAGGGGAAGACGCTGGAGGAGCTTGTCGCTGAGCTGGCGAGCGCTGGCTGCAAGACGCCGACGGGCAAGGCTTGGACCGTGGCCCGCGTGCGCCGGCTGCTGAAAGACGCTGGCGCCACGGCGCTGAAAGTCACCGGCGTCAACAAGGCACGGCAGGAAGAGGCCAACCAGCACTACGCCGCGATACTGCCAGACATGCTGAAACTTCAGGCTGCCGGGATGAGCAACGGCGAGATCGCTGGGCAACTGAATGCGCAGGGCTTGCGGACGCGCGAAGGGGCGGCATGGAATCGCTGGCGTGTGCGGGAACTGCTTGCTCGGCATCGCGGGCCGACGGCCTAGTGATTCCGCAATGGAAACGCCGGACGCGCCAGAGCCTGGAGGGATTCGATCTGTTCTCCGGTCAAAGGACTCTCGAATTCGATGCCGGCAATCCAGCCGCCTGGTGAGCGCCGGCAGTGAATGACCTGGCCCGTGCACTCAATGGAGACTCGACCGAAACCGCCATTGATGCGCAACAGGATTGCGGCTCGGCGCGCAAGCTGGCAGGGCGTGACGATGGCAATGCCATTAATCGAAAGGTCTACGAGGGACGCCTCGAATGGCGCATCTTCTGTTGCGGGCAGGACGCAGACGATGCTGACGTACGCCTCGAACCTGGGTGCTGCACGTCGCGCGGAGAGGTCAGCGATTGGGGTTTCGTTCATGGGCTGGCTTTCGCGATGCGAGGAAGCCGGGCAATGAGCCGTGCCACAACCTCCAGAGCAACCGTGGGACAGGATTCGTGGCGAGTCAAATATTAAATTGTCGGCTGCTGTGACGTTTGAAATACACGTCGGGCGACCGCTTGCCGGCGCCGAAGCGTCGCGTATGATCGCTCCTGAAGGGGTCGGGGACGCTCGACCTTGACCTTTGGCCGGCCTCCCGGACTCACAGCCGGGAGCCGGCCGTCTGTGAGAAAGGAATCCCGGCATGTCTCGGAAAGCTGTTCTCATTCCTGAAGCTAAGATCGAGCGACGGCTTAAGATTTCAGAAGGCACGTTCAAGGACTTGTACACGTACACGTCACCCGCTCTCAAAAGCATCCTTCCAAATGGCAAGCTTCCTGTGGTTCGCAAGGGAAGTGGCGGCCGCGGCGGCTTCGACTACTTCTGCGATGAGCGCTACGTCAAGCTAATCGAAGATATTCCCTGCCTCGAGGACGGACGGGTCAAGTGCTACGGCAAGATCTGGCTCACAGGCCGGAAGGCCAATAGCGACTTCGGTATCAGCCAGTCATATTTGCAGCAGTACACGACCGCGGACAGAAATGGCAAAACCGACGTTGTTCCAGAGCTAGGGCGGTGTCTCAAGACGATCACGTTTGTTGTTCGAGATGAAAATCTGTTCCGATTCAGGAAGTTGACTCTTTTCAACGAGGGCGACTGCGCGGAGATCCAGAAGGCTCGCGAGCGCCACGAAGAAGCCGACGGCGATGAAACAACTGACCGAAACAGTGAAGCTCCGGCCGCCAAGAAGTTGACATGGCGAACGACAGGCGATTTGCTGAATAGTGGCTATTCAGAATATTCGCTCAAGAAGTATGTTCGAGAAGACGGAACCGGGACCAGCCGAAGGAATAGGCGGAATTCGTCCGGCAAGATCAACCACGTTCGACTGTGGAATGACATTGCGATCGAGAGACTGGACAAGACTCTCGAGAGGTTTTCCCCGGCAAATGGGATCAGCGACAAGCAGGCTTCCACTGAGAGTCTCGCGCCGACTACGATCGCCCGTTGGCGCAAGCAAAAAAAGCTTCGATTCTGGCGCATTGATATTCGGACTGGAAAGGAGGTTCCCGAGAACAAATGGAGGCCAAGTTGGCGCTTCCACGTCATTTTCAATCACCGGAAGCAACTGATGGCTTTGAAGAAGAGGCGTGAGAGTTCCTTTCGCGACTCATCCCACAGCGACGCCGAAGGCACTTTCGATCCGTTGTCCGTACTGGCCGGCAGGCATAACGTGGGAGCGGGGCTTCTTTTCAACTGGCTCAGATGGTGTCCTTGGTTGAAGCGGCCGCTTCTTGGCAAAGAAATTGAGCGAATTCACAAGAAGATTCCGAACGGAATGCTATTGGTCGCTCACCGGGAAGACGCCGAGGCATCTGTCAAGAACTGGCGAAACAAAACCAAGCCCATCGAGCCGTGGCCGTTGCCTCCGTCGCCAAGTGCGATCATTATCGGCGCCGACATTGGCACCGACGAGCGAGCTTCGCAAACCAATGGCATCCAATCTGACGGAATGCCGAGTCCACATGTCCAGTCGCCGACCGCGAACGCTGAGTTGACAGACAGGCGACGCAATCTCCTTCAAGCGATGGGACTCTTGAAGGCTTTTTCGTTCGAGACTCGCGTCAAGCTCAGCAAGATTGTGAAAAAGGCTGAGAGCAATTTGGCGGACCCCGATAACTTCAAACATGACATGGCCTACCTTTCTCGCATTGGCCTAATCAAGACGCGCAAGTCGCGCGGTGGCGGCTCTTGGCTGACAGCGCACGGCATTTCCCTTCTCGAAAAGCTAGGTATTTCCGCTTCCTAATAGGTGCGCACCTATTCCCCACTGATTAGCAGCGACGACCTATTTATGCTGCCGGGATGGAAAATAACTCCATTCCGACTGCCTGGTCGCTCGACCCCGCCACCACTGGCACCGGCCTGGCCGCGCTCGCGCGCCTGCTGCTCGACTTGGCCGCCCGCGATCGCCAGGCCGGTGCTGGCGGGGCGGTCGAGCCGACTGGTCACGGTGCTGGGCAGGCGGGGGCGCCGGCAGCGGCGGTGCTGGTGCCCAGACGGGCGCGAGCCAAGCGTCATCGTGAAAGAGTAGAGGCCGGGAGGCCGTGAAGTGGTGCGACCCCGGGGATCGCCGCCCCCGAGGTCGCTGGAACCTTTTTTCTCTGAGCAGGCTCCTGCCGCTATTCTACGGTGTCCGGGGCGGAAAGGAATCGATGTTCGTAGCTGAGCAAGACGCACAGAGCGAATTCCCGTCCGTCGATCAGGAGACGCCGGCTATCGATTTTCAGCAAGGGAGTCTGTTGGGGGCAACCGAGTGGGACGATATACTGGAAGCCGCCAGGCTGGCGGAGATGCCCACCCAACAGCGCCGACTTCTCAGGCGGCTAGTTGGCCTCTGCAAGCACTTCGGCAAGCCATACTGCTACCCAGGCCGGACGAAGCTGGGCATCTGGCTCGGCATATCACCCAAGCAGGTCGGCAGGTATCTCCGCAGGCTCAAGAGTGCTGACTTCCTCAGAATCGATCCACGCGGCGGGCCAGTGCATGACCGCCTTTGGCCGTTGCTTCCGTCCCCTTCAATGTCCCCTTCAATGTCCCCTTCAATGTCCCCTGCAATGTCCCCTGCAATGTCCCCTTCAATGTCCCCTTCAATGTCCCCTTCAATGTCCCCTTCAATGTCCCCTTCAATGTCCCCTTCCGGCGCGAGCCACTATGTAGGTGTTGAAGAAAGAGAAGAAGAAAACAGCAGCAGCAAGGGCGCTGCTGCTGCCCCTTCGCTTGCAAACATCCGCGAGGCAGCGCTGGCCTTGGAGCCGTTGCTCTCGAAGTCGCTCGCCGTCGAGTTCGCGACCAAGGACGCAGACCTCGTGCTTATCGCCGTGCCTTTCTTTCACGCGCGGTTCGCCGACAGACGCCGCGAGCCCATCCTCAACCGAGCCGCGTTCGTCCGCAGCGTGCTGAGCAACCCAATCAACGCCGGTTTCGAGTGCGTCGCCGGCGAATGGCGACCGCCTCCAGACTACACAGCGCCGTCTGCCCGCCCGGCAGACCGTGACCGAATCAACGCCGAAACATTCGCCCGTCGCCGGGAATATGTCGCCCGCCAGGAGGGACTATGCGAGAAGTGAACGTACCGCCAGCCGGTGAGGCCGAGCGCGCCGTGCTTGGCGCCATGCTCCAGGACAATCGCGTCATAGACGACGTTGCCTTGATCTTGCGAGAGCGCGATTTCCGATCGTTTTGCAACCGGGTCCTATTCACTGAGATCCTGAACCTCCACAATCGCGGCGAGCCAGCGGACAAGGTCACGATGGCCGGCGTGATGGAGCGGATCATCACCCGCAACCAGCAGGCCGACGTGCCGGCAACCTACATCGCCGAACTGTGGGATGCGGCGCCATCACCAGCAAACGCAGCATACTACGCCCGGCTTGTTCGCGACGCCTCTGTTCGACAGCAACTCGTCCAGGTCGCCACCGACATTCATCGCGCTGCGGTGAATCCGACTGGACCACCCGAAGACATCCTTGCCGCAGCGGAGCGCGGCATTTTCGGCATTGCCGAAGAGAACCAGCAGGGCAACACAATGCACATCCGACAAGCTTTCGCTGAAGAGTTCGACAGACTGGATGCGATGAAGGCCGGGACAGGCGGCGTCGGGATTCAGACAGGACTCATCGATCTGGACGTCCTGACCGGCGGCTTCCGGGATTCGGAACTCGTCATTCTTGCAGCCAGGCCATCAATTGGGAAGACCTCTCTAGCGCTGACGTTGGCGATCCACGCCTCGCTCAAAGCCAACGTCGGAGTGTTCTTCGCTTCGTTGGAGCAAAGTCGTGTTGAGTTGGCGGGGCGAATTGGCTGCGCAGAGGCACCGGTCAGTTCCAGTGTGTACCGACAGGGATTCCTCAGCACGGAAGAGATCGCCAAGCTCCACTCTGTGCGAGATAAGTTCTCGAAGACCGAATTCCATGTTGCGGATTATCCGGTTCAGACCGTGACCCAGATCGCGGCCAACGCTCGCCGCCTCAAACGCCAGCACGGCATCAAGCTGATCATCATCGACTACCTGCAACTGGTCGAGCCGGACAATCGTCGCGAGTCGAGACAGGAACAGGTTGCCGGCGTTTCGAGGCGACTGAAACAACTCGCGCGCGAGCTGACTGTCCCCGTGGTCGCACTTGCACAACTCAACCGCGGCGCCGAAACGCAGGACAAGCCTCGCTTGTGCGACCTGCGGGAGTCGGGCGGCATTGAAGCCGACGCCGACGTTGTCGTTCTCCTGCACGTACCAGACGACGCGAAGAAGAGCGAAATCGGCGCTATCGTCGCGAAGCAGCGGAACGGTCCAACCGGTGAACTGACCCTCTGGCTCGACCGTGAACACATGAAATTCCAGAACTTCGAGCATGGGAGGGAGCTGTGAGCGGCGCCGAGAAACTTGCCGACAAGATCACCCGCGTCAAAGCCGACTTCGACAACCGCCCGCCCGAGTCGCTGGTTCGCGTCCTGGCGATCTACGCGGAATTGACCGGTACGCACCCTTTCGCCGAATTGGAGCGAGGGATCGACACGGCCTCCCGAAACGCGCAGGCAATCCTCGCCGGCAGCCCAGGCCCGCCGTTTCCGCGGCACGCGCTGGTCTTGCAAGAGCCGTCGCCCGCCGGCGGGGAGGAAGCTGCTTGACCCCAACCGAACGCAGCACGAAACTCCTCCGTCGCAGCGGCCACCTCGTCGCCCCGGTGGAACGCTGGTTGATGATCCCAGGCCGGCACGTCAAGCGTGATATGTTCGGTTGCTTCGACTTGTTCGCTTGCCGACCGGCGACGCGCGAGATCGTCCTGGTGCAGACCACGAGCCTGAGCAACCTACCCAGTCGGGTCGCAAAGGTCCGGGAAACTCCCGAGCTGCCCGGCCTGTTGGCCTGCGGGATTCGGGCACTTGTTCACGGCTGGGTTCTGCGCGGCGGGGTGTGGCGATGCAAGGTGGTGGAAGTGTGTGCCCAGGATTTGAAGGCCGTCGTCGTTTGCAAGCCACCGCGGCGGGCGCGACGGTTCAAGCCGGCCCTGGAGTTGTTTGCCTGACGAGCAAGTCATCGAAGGATCGATCATCATGAACCAGCCAACGAGACAGACGGCCGCCCCCAGCCTGGTAGACCAAGACGGCCTCCGCGCCGTCATCCAGGACACCGTGCGGACGACCGTGGCCGTGGTGCTCGCCCAGCTTGAGACCGACCGCGCGAAGCTGAACGGCCGGCTTGCCTACTCCGAAGCGGAAGCGGCGGCATTGCTTGGGCTGGAGCCGCACCAGCTGAGGGACGAGCGGCGGCGCGGGCGAATCCAAGCGAGCGTCGGGCCAGGCCGCAAGATCATGTACACGCGCCAGGACCTGCTCGACTACCTGCATTCGCGTCGGTGGGACGGCGCCGACGAAAGAGTTTGACACGTCATTGGCCATGAGGGTAGATTCTCCAGTGATCGATCCTTTGGCCGGCTCAGCCCTCGACTGCAACCGGGGGTTGGGTCGGCCAGCTTGCAGAAAGGATCTTGTCATGTCCACCAAAGCTTGGGTCTACCAAGACGACAAGCAGGTCAAGCAGCACGGCGCCGACAATGTGAGCTGGTACGTCGGCTGGTATGACCCCGATGGCAAGCGTCGTTGCCAGTCATGCGGCCCCGGCAAGCTCGGCAGGAAGACCGCCGCCAAGCTTCGGCGCAAGATAGCGGCCGAGTTGCTTGAGGGCACCTACGCGCGATCGAATGAAAAGAAGACTTGGAAAGAGTTCCGGGACGAGTACGAACGCAAGATACTCGAGGGGTTGGCCCCGAATACTCGCCGTCAGATCATGAATGCCCTCGATCATTTCGAGCGGCTGGTTGGTCCGAAATTCATGAAGTCCATCAGGACGACGGCAATTGATGCGTACCGGGCGCAACGGCGGACCGAAGCGGGCAAGAAGCCGGAATCGGTCGTTTCCCGCGCCACCGTCAACAAGGAACTCCGTCACCTGCGCGCCGCCTTGCGAAAGGCCCGCAAATGGGGCTATCTGGTCGCGGCCCCAGATTTCGAGTTCGAGAAAGAGCCCAAGAAGCTGCCCTTGTTCATCACCCCGGAGCACTTTGCCGCGGCGTACAAGGCGTGCGATCACGCCAAGCTGCCGGCCGATCAACCATATTCGGCGGCGGACTGGTGGCGCGGACTGCTGGTGATGGCCTACATGACCGGTTGGCGGATCGGCGAACTACTCGCGCTCAGCCGCGAGGACCTTGATCTTGTGGCGGGAGAAGCCATCACAAGGGCCGACGACAACAAGGGCAAGCGCGACGAGAAGATCAAGCTTCATCCCGTGGTCGTGGCCCATCTGAGCAAGCTCAAAGGGTTCACCCCAAAGGTCTTTCCCTGGTATCGCTCGGAAGGGTTGCTGATGACCGAGTTCGCTCGCATCCAAGACGCGGCCGGCATTCATCTGCCGTGCAGCGGCAAGCACCAACACACCCGCTTTTGCCACCTCTACGGATTCCATGATCTGCGGCGAGCCTTCGCGACGATGAACGCCGCGCGTCTGACGCCGGATGCCTTGCAGGCTCTCATGCGGCACCGAAGCTATCAGACCACGCAACGCTACAGCAACATGACCCGGCAGCTTGATGCGGCGGTCGATGCTCTTCACGTCCCGGAGTTCCTCAACAAAGGCAAGAAAGCATGAGTTCTGAAACACCGGTTTGGAGGGATATTGGAGGGACAGCGAAGCGCTTTCGTTCGCATGATCGCCGTAAGTCATTGGCCGCGGCGGGATTCGAACCCGCACCCCGCTTACGCGAGAGGGGATTTTAAGTCCGAACAAGGCGTTTTCCACCATCATCCAAGGATGACGGCTGGTGCATACGGTGCAATGGGTTGCGTCGATTCCGGATTCCACCACTGTACACGGCTTTCGACCGTTTTCTATTCTATTGGCTACACTTAGGCTACATTTTTCAGCATTGATTCGGTCTACTCAACTGCGGCCTAGAATGACATTTTCAGTGCCCACCCAAGCCAATATTGTTGTGCCCTGCGGATTGGCCCAGCGTCCCAGGGGCAGAAGTCGCATCGCCTTGTTCACGTCCTTTAACTGGGGATTTTTCATCCTGGCCAGGTGGTCACGTTTAGGTAAGGTTGGATCTTATCGACATGAATTGAGCTTCCTGCGCCATCCCTCCGCGTCAGCCAACTGCTTCTTGTCGATCAGATTCTTGATGGCGGTATCAATCTCTGCCTCTATCCCTGCGACGACTTTGAAGCGGTACGCCTGCTTGAGGAACCCGTGGAAATCATTCAATGCGAACATCGCCTTTAGGAGAGTGCAGATGCCGATCCCGACGTTGATTCCTGTCTCGTGGATGAAACTAAGCACCAGGCCTGGTTGGTGGGCGTGATACATTTTCTTCGCGCCCGCCTCAATGAAGGGTTGAAAGGCCGACAGGGGTAGGCGGAGGCGACCGCAGAGCTTGGCAGCCTTGAGCAACTCCCCTTTCCTGAAGAGTCGTTCGACTTCATCCCGCGAGGCCGGCTGCGTTGTCGGCTTCGGCTGGAGCTTCGGACGAAAATCTTTGAACACAGTTCACCCCGCGACCTCGATCACAACAAGCCTGTCCCGCGCACGCGAGAGGGCGATGTAAGAATTGATCACTTTCCCCCACTTGTCAGACTAGCCTTTTGCACTTCTTTTGCTGACCCAGGGGCGAACCTCGTGTAGGTGAATATGCTTTCGGAATAGGAAGGAACCGAAAGAAATCACCCGACACGGAGGTTCGCTGATGAAACAATGTATTCCCAATTTGTTGGCCTTGCTAGCCCCGTTGGCGCCGGCTTTTCGTGAGGAGGTGTTTGCCACGTTTTGTTTGATGACGGGGGCCTGGATTGTCTGCCTGGGGCGACGCACCGTCAGCCGAGTTTGGGAGACCACGGGCGAAGCCCACAAGCGCAATCATGCCGCGGCATTTCGCTTGTTTAGTGAAGCCGCTTGGAATTGGGATGAAGTTGGTCGGTTGCTCATGGTTGAGATCTTGGCCAGTCTCGTGCCGGGAACCAAAGTGTGGTTGGTGGTCGATGATACCTTATGTCACAAGCGCGGGGCTAAAGTGGCGTTCGGAGGCATTTTCCTTGATGCCGTCTTGAGTAGTAAGAAGCACAAAGTATTTCGCTACGGCAACAACTGGGTGATGATGGGGATCGTGGTGGAGTTGGCGCTGCGGCCGAATCGCTACTTTTGTCTGCCGATCGTCTGGCGCGTGTATGAGAAGCGTGGCACGAAGACGAAGCAAGAACATCAGACGAAGAATCAACTGGCGGCGGCGCTGATCGTGATGGTGGCGGCATGGTTTCCGCTGCGAGAATTCCTGGTGGTGGCCGACATTGCCTATATCGGCAAAGCTCTGCTCAAGGGCCGTCCTACCAATGTCGAAGTGTTGGGACCGATCTGTTGGAACGCGGCGTTGTACGAAGCCGTGCCGGAACCCGTTCGTGGCCACCAATATGGCAAACGCTTGGCGACGCCCAAGGCGATGTTAGCGGATGATAAGAGTTGGCCAGCGAAGACCATGTGGATTGAATTCAAGAATAGCTGCAAACGTAAGTTGCAAGTCAAGGTGATCCGCGACGCATGTTGGTATTCCGCCGCGGGTCCTGAATCGGTGCAAATGGTTGTGGTGCGTGATGCCAAGGGGGAATGGCGTGACGAGGCGTTGGTGTGTACGGATCTGAGTCTGTCAGCGAAAGAAATCATCACCGGGTATTGTCGGCGCTGGAGTGTGGAGGTGGCGTTTTGTGACGCCAAGCAAATGCTCGGATTTCATGAGCCACAAGTTTGGAGTGAGAAAAGCGTGGAGCGTGCGTCACCGATGTCATGGTTTGTTGGTTCCCTGATCGTGTTATGGTACACCGTAGCTGGCCACGCCGGCGCCCAAGCAAAACGGGAACGTCCGTGGTACAAGAACAAAGAGACGCCGACTATGGCAGATATGTTGGCGGCGTGCCGATACCAGATGTGGGAAAGTTGGATAAGCGAAGAAGACCCTCAAGGTGCTCCAGCTGCGGGTCGCGAAGAAAAACTGGCCTGGCTCCTGAACTACATAGCGACAAGTACCTAGCCGGCGTCCCGGTGGGCAGGAAAAAGACGAGTGCGGCAGTGATCAGGCGGCCCTGCGCGGGCCGCCCCGTTATGTATTTTGTACTATGGACGTGAAGCCTGGGATGTGCAAAAGTCTAGTGAGAGAGTGCCGCTATCAATAGTGCGAGAACGGGGCGTCCCTTACCCAGGCGAATGGGATTATTTTTTGGATGGGTCGGGAAACTCCGGCCAGTCCCAATCGAGGTTCATCGACCTGAGCCGCTGGCGGATCGCGCGGAGGTCCCAGACATGGATCGCTTTGGCGTAGAGGGCGTTCACGACGAGTTGGCTCCCATCGGGCGTGAAGCTCATCCAGATGGCGCGGTCGCCGTGGGGATCTTCGAGCTTGGCAACGGTCTTGCCCGTCGCAATGTCCTTGAGATGAACGACGCCCGGCTCCATTTCCATGGCCATGAGGCCGGTTTTCGGAGCGAAGGCGACCTTGGCATGATGGAGTGCGACATCGCGGCGAATGCGGTGGAGAAGTTTTCCGCTTGGCACTTCATGGAAGCTAAACCCGTCCTCCCTGCCCAGGATCAGCACGCGACTGTCGGGCGTAAAGAAAACCGACGTCCGCTGCAGCGACCATTCGTGGACCATTTCTGCCGTGTGCGCGTTCCATAAACGCGTCCAGCCGGCGTGCCACGGGTGCGCGTCCCATAAACGCGTCCAGCCGGCGTGCCAGCCGCTGGTCGCCATCCACTTGCCGTCGGGGCTGAGAGCGACGTAACGGGCCGCGGGGTGTTCCATTCTTTGGTTGCGGACCGATTCGGTCTCGATATCGACGAGCCAGCCGATACCCTTGGTCTCACAAACCATGGCGAGAGTACGGCCATCCTGACTGCGGGCGACCCGTTGCGGCGCGCCCGGCAAGGGGATGGTGCGCGGCGGACCGATGACTATTTCGCCTTCGGACTCGATTCTGGTCGCGTTCCGGAGAGGTTTCAGTCCTCGGGAGATTGATTGACGGTGCAAGCCTTCGCTGTTGCAGATAAACAGCTCTCTGCCATCGGCTTGGAAGAGCGGGACTCCGTCCGACAGCACTGCGATCTGGCGGCCGCTGGGCAGATCAAAGAGATGAACACCGCTCGGGGTCATGTTTAAGGCGAACAGCCGTCCATCGGGGCTAACATCCCCGTCTTGGTAATTGCCCTGGCCGGGACCCTGGTTGCTCACGAGGGTGCGATACTCGCGGGTCGGCGTCACCTCGAGAAGGTGCGCCTCCTCGCCGCGCTTGCCTGCGCCGAGCCAGCGGCCATCGCTGCTGAAACGCATAGATCGACGTTGGGGCAACTGCATGAGGGGCCTTCCCGTTGAAGTATCCCACAGCCGCAACACGCCGTCCCCCGAATCTGAAGCCAAGAGAGCGCCGTCCGGATGAAAGGTCAGAGTCTCTACCTGTTGAATATGCCCTTGGAGAGTCGCCAATTTACGATTGGCGTCCACGTCCCATATCTGGATGACCTGCGACTGGCCGACCGCCAAGCGCCTGCCGTCGGGATGCCAAGCAAGCGGCTGGGTCTGGCGCGCGCCTACCGGAAGGCTGGTGACGAGGTCGCCGTTGCTGGAGTCATAAATAGAAACGTTCTTCGAGTCGACGTATCCGACCGCGAGCCGGCGGTTGTCCGGATGAAAAGCGAGCACCAACGGATTGCTGTTTTCGGGGAGCTGCCAGCGGTTAAGCTCTTGACCGGTCGCCAAATCGAAGCGGAGGAGCCAACCGTCTAGGCCGACTACCAGTAGACGGCTGTCGGGGCTGAAGATCTGTCCTGAGGTGGTCGCCGGCGGCTCACGGAAGACCTCTTTGCCGTCGGATACCCGCCACACGCGAAGTCTAAGGGTGTTCTCCCACCTGCCGACGTAACGGCCGTCGGGGCTGAGCAGGAGCGACGCAGTCTTGTCCGGCGCGCTGATATTCTGGATTTCCCGGTCGTCGGGGAGGGTGCGAACACTGATGATTCCGTCATAGTTGGCCCGGGCGTAGAGGCGGTAGTTGTCATCGAAAGCCCAGAAACGATAACCCGGGGGGAAGGCGTGCCAGCAGGGTCCGGGCCGGATGTCCGGGAGAGCCATCGCGGCGATCGCCTCATCGCGCAGGCGGTCGTCGCGGCGCAGGCGAGTGGCTTTTGTCAGGGCGACCAGGCTGTCGAGACGCTGGCCCATCTGGCGACTGAAGCGGCTGGCCCGGGCCTGGTTCAAGCGTGACAGGAAGAGTTGTTCCCTGGCGTCACGCTCATTTGCTTCAGCCGTCGCAAGCGCTGCCTCCTTGTCCTTGAGGGCGTTCTCCTTTTGCTTGGCTTCCGCGCGAGCGGACGTTTCCGCGTCGGTGGCGCGAAGGAGGCCCCACACGGAGGCAATAATCCCGACCACCAGCGCCAGCATGATGAGGGCAGCGGCGATAACCGGCCCTCGATGCCGCCGCATGGTTTTCCGCAGCCGGTACATGCTCGACGGCGGGCGGGCCAGCACAGGCTCGTCGTTCAGATAGCGCTGCACGTCGGCCGCCAGGGCCGACGCCGTTTCATAGCGGCGGTTGCGGTCCTTCTCCAGCGCTTTCATCACGATCCAGTCGAGCTCGCCTTGAAAAAGCTGACTCAACCGGCGCGGGTCGCTGCGGCGGTTGGCGGACACCGTCGACGCCAGGTTTCCCATGGTGGTGATGCGCGTGCTCGGCCTGGGCGGCTCTTCCTCGCGGATGATGCGGCGGATCTCATCGAAGCCCACGGTCCGCAGCCGCTCCTGCTCGCAGGGCGTTGTGCCGGTCAGCAGTTCGTACAGCAAGATTCCAAGGGCGTAAATGTCGCTGCGCGTGTCTGCATCCAGCCCGCTCATCTCCGCCTGCTCGGGACTCATATAGCTCGGCGTGCCGATCATCTGGGCAAAGCCGGTGAACAGTGTCTTATCGGTGAGCTGCTGGCCCATGGCCTTGGCGATGCCGAAATCGATCACCTTGGCTACCGGCGTGCCATCGTGCAGCGTGACCAGGATGTTGGTTGGCTTGACGTCGCGATGAATGATCCCTTTCTGATGGGCATGCTGCACCGCCTGGCAGACATCAAGAAACAGGCGAAGGCGCTCCCGGACGGGAAGGTGGTTGCCGTCGCAGAAATTGGTGATCGGCACGCCTCGGACCAACTCCATGACGAAGAACGGCCGGCCGGTGGCGGTTTCGCCTGCGTCCAGGACACGGGAGATGTTCTGATGCTCCATCAGCGCCAGCGCCTGGCGTTCCGCCTCGAAACGCGCGACCACCTGGCGCGTGTCCATCCCAGGCTTGAGCACCTTCAGGGCAACCTTTCGGCGCACCGGTCGTTGCTGCTCGGCCATGAAGACAACGCCGAAGCCGCCTTCGCCGATTTGCTCCAGCAGTTTGTACGGCCCGATGACGCTGCCTGGACCTTCCTGGACGGCGGAGTCGCCCGTCGCCTTGGTCGCGGAAAGGGGCTTCAGAAAGCTGCGATCTTGTTCATACACGCGCATCAAGGCCTGGAGCCGGTCGCGCAGCGCCGCATTGCCGCCACACGCCTCATCGAGGTACCGGCCACGAGCCTCCGGCGACTCAATGTTGCGAGCTTCATTAAAGATGACTTCTTCATTGATCTGAACCGCCATCGTCAGCCTCCGCAGACACTCCAGCTACCTAACAGTGCGAAAATGAAGCCTCGAATACCCAGGCGGAACGGCGAATTTTTTCGGATACGCTGTAGGACGGCTCTCCAGGGCGCTCTCCAGGGCCGCCCGGTGTGGTCGGGCCTGGCGACCCGACCCACGAATCAAACGCAGGTCAACTTACTGAATCTCCGTCCATTTCCAGGCGCAACCAGGCGCGGGCGTAGGCCCAATCGTTGTCGGCGGTTGAAGGCGAGATGGCGAGGGCCTGGGCAGCCTGTTCGTTGGTCAGGCCGGCAAAGAAGCGAAGTTTGACCAGTTCCGCCTTGCGCCGATCCTTTTCTTCGAGCTTGGCCAGCGCTTCATGGAGAGCCAGCATGTCGGTGCAGGACGGGTCCGCCGGGGCTTCGATGTCGGCCAGCTCCTCGCGTTGGTACGTGCCGCCGGCTTTTAGACTCTTTTTGTGACGGGCCCGTTCGATGAGAATCCGCCGCATGGCCTCCGCGGCGGCGGCAAAGAAGTGGCCGCGGTTGTTCCAGCGCAGTTCCGTCTTCTGGTCCACCAGCCGAAGGTACGCCTCGTGCACCAGTGCTGTCGCCTGGAGGGTCTGGCCAGGCTTTTCCTGCGCCATTTTCTTGGCCGCCAGCCGTCGCAGCTCGCTGTAGACCAACGGCAGCAGTTGCTCAGCCGCTGCAGGATCTCCCTGGTCTACACAGGCCAGGATTCGCGTCACGTCAGACATGAATACCTCACCCGTCCATCCGTGCGAAGGTTCCTATGGAAGTGGATGTGTCATATATTTAACCATTTCCACGCTGTCAGTAAACGGTATCAGCAGAATTCCTCGACCCGCGCCGGCACAGTAAGCGTGGTACAAGCAAGGTATGAACCATTCAGACATGCACTGTCATGAGTCGGACCCGACGATGATGTCCTACACGGCGTCGGTCCGAAACACCAGCATTGCATGAGACTGTCGTGTGCTATTCTTGAGCAAATTCACCCGGCGAGCACCATACCAGGGGACGCAGCGTCGCGTCCCCTTTTTCATTCAACGGTCAGCGGCCAAGGGCACGCGTGGGTGTGCAAAACTCGCAAGCGCAACGCAATCCGAAATGCCGCACCCGGGGAAATGGAGGACCAACGCTGGAATAATGTAACCCTTGGCCGGGTAGGCGGTTACCTTATGGGCTGCCATCTGGGAGGATGCGCCGAGGGGGTGTATGCCACTTTCTGGACGAATCCTGGACGAATATTCGGGACAGTTCCTGGCGGTCTTGCGAACTACGCGATCACATCGCGGACGACGTGGCCGTGCACATCGGTCAGCCGGAAGTCGCGGCCGGCGTAGCGGTAGACCAGGCGGTCATGGTCGAAGCCGAGGAGGTGCAGCAGGGTGGCGTGCAGGTCGTGGACGTGGACGCGGTCGCGGGTGGCGGCGAAGCCGAAGTCGTCGGTGGCGCCGTGGATGTGGCCGCCCTTGACGCCGCCGCCGGCCAGCCACATCGAGAAGCCGTAGTGGTTGTGGTCGCGGCCGCTGAGCTGAGGTAGCTCGGCCACCGGGGTCCGGCCGAACTCGCCGCCCCACATGGTCAGCGTGCTCTCGAACAGGCCTCGCTGCTTGAGATCTTCCAGGAAGGCGGCGATGGCCTGGTCCCACGGGCCGGCGAGGCGGCGATGTTCGTTCGGCAGGTTGTCGTGGTTGTCCCACGGCTGGCCGGCGCCGCTCCATACCTGGATGAAGCGGACGCCGCGTTCCAGCAGCCGCCGGGTGATGAGCAACTGCCGGCCGATGATGTTGTTGCCGTAGTGCTCGCGGAGGCGCAGCGGCTCGCGGTTGATGTCGAAGGCGTCGGTCGCCTCGGTCTGCATGCGGTAGGCCAGCTCGAAGGATTGCAGCCGGGCCTCGAGCTGGGCGTCGCGCTGGCGAGCTTGCAGATGCGCCTCGTTGAGCCGGCGAAGCAGGTCGAGCTGGCGGCGTTGCTCCGGCTGGCTGGCCGTGTGATTGCGGATGTTCTCGATGAGCCGGTCGATCTGCGTGTGCTGGCTATCGATGTAGGTTCCCTGGTAGGCGCCGGGCAGGAAGGCAGCCCGCCAGTTCTGCGTGGCGACGATGGGGTAGCCGCCGGGGCACATGGCGATGAAGCCGGGCAGGTTCTGGTTCTCGGAGCCGAGGCCATAGGTGATCCAGGCTCCCATGCTGGGCCGCGGCAGCCGGCCGTCGCCGCAGTTCATCAGCATCAGCGACGGCTCGTGGTTGGGCACGTCGGCGTGCATGGAGCGGATGATGGTCATGTCGTCGATGTGCCGCTCGGCGGTGCGGGCAAACAATTCGCTGACCTCGATGCCGCTGCGGCCGTAACGGCGGAACGCGTACGGCGAGCGCATGGCCGCCCCGGTCTTGCGCTCGGTGCGCAGGTTGGCGCGCGGCAGCGGCTGACCATGGTAGCGGTCCAGCAATGGTTTGGGATCGAAGGTATCGACATGCGAGGCGCCGCCGTTCATGAACAGGTGCACGACTTGACGTGCTTTCGGCTGAAAGTGCGGCCGCTTGGGCGCCAGCGGATTGACGCTCGGCGGCGCGGCACTGGCCGAGCCAAGCATGCCCTGGTCATGCAGCAGTCCTGCGAGGCCGAGCATGCCGAAGCCAGCACCGCCACGACGCAGCAGGTCGCGGCGGGTGAGGAACAGGTTCTCAACGGTAGCTCGTGGCGGCTGCATCTTGGCCCCGACCAAGTTGGCGAGTGTGAAGCAATATTATAGCTGCAACCGGGACGAAGTAGAAGTGTGTCACACAGTCAGCCAGTCGTCTCTCGGCTATCGTTGGCAGTGTCACGAACCTTGCGCGCCAGGATGACCATCTGGCAGGCGAAGCCGGCAACCCGGCCACGGCGCTGCACCATCTGGACGTTGATGACCTGGCAACCGAGGGATTGCAGCATGTTGCCGAGCCGCCTCGCCGTGGCGAAGGCCCGACCGCCGGTCAGCCGGCTGCCGCAGGGCCTCTGCCAGCCAGTACCGTCGTGAATCAGACCCAGGGCGAGGTCGCGCAGCAAGGCCAGCCGGCGGCGCAGCGATGTGGCCTGGCGGAAGAGCAACAGGTCGTGACCCAGCGCCTCAAACCGGCAGCCGAAATAGCCGCCCGGCTTCAGGACGCGCACCATCTCCGCCACTGCCGTCCGCTGGTGCATGTAGTTCAGAGACACGCGACTGATCACGTGGGTGAACGACTTGCCGGAAAACGGCAGGCGATGACCATTCTGACAGACGAAGCCGATGTCACGCTGCTCGGGCCTGGCGGCAAAATGGCAGCCGAGGGTGAGCGCCGACAAGGTTGTTGTCCACGCCAATGCGAAGCGACGGGCGAACGTCAGCCATCAGACGCAGCGATTGTCCAGCTCCGCAGCCGACGTCGAGAACGCGTGACGCCGCCGATAGCTCCCCGTGCGCGCGCAGCAGCTCCTGCAATGGGTCGCCGCACTCTTGCCATTGATACTCCAGGTGGTGGTAATGGCACTGGTCGCCGAGCGTGGTGAGTCGGCCGCTGGCGTCCAGCAGGCCGCGTGCGACCAGTTCGGCCAACTCTGCGGGGTGCAGGTCGTGCCGCCGCGTGGCATCGAGCCTTTCGGCAGCCCAGTCCATCCAGCATTCGGGCCAGGCGAGCATGTCGTGGTGGATGGGGTCGCCGGGCTGAATGAAGCTGACGATGCGCTCGCCCACAAGCCAGCCGCGCTGACCGCAACTCGAACACAGGCTATCCGCCTGCCGGCAATCGAACGCCGCAGCGCAACAGGGGCAGCGAACGAGATCGAGCCAGCTCGATTTGCAGGAAATCGCTGGCAACACGTCCACTGTGGTCACGCCTTCAACAACGCCTTCATGTGTCGCTGGCACGCCTCGGCCCCCGGCTGGTTATATGGATTGACACCCATGAGCCGACCTTCGACAACGGTGGCGAGCATGAGCATTTGCAGGAGCTGGCCGATGGTGTGTTCGGAGATGCTGGGCAGGACCAGGTCGGCGGTGGGACGAGCGTTCTCGAGGTAAGCAAGATTGGCGCCGCGCACGGCGGCGTCGAGCAAGTCAGGGTAGCCCTTGCGGTTGTAGCAGTTAAGATCGTCGCCGTTGTGGTCGGTCATGCCGATCATGATGGGCGGGTTGGCGGCAGACGCGGTGACGAGATTGTTGATGACGCGATCGCGCGGGCCATCCCGGTTCTGCTGGCCGCGAACAGACAGATCGCGTGACAGCACCATGGTTAGCGGCGTCGGCCCCTGCCCTTGCTTGCCGAGGCTTTCAGACAGGAGTTGCTCATGCCAGCGGCCGACGGCTTCCAGCTTTTTCGATGCGACGGCCAGCACGCGAATCGGCTTGTCCTGGGCGAGGAGAAAATTGACCGCGGCATATTGCAGGACCGGATTGCGCTCGAAGGGTTCTTCGAGAAAACGGCGCGTCATGGCAGCGGCGCCGAGCAGCAACGCGCGAACGTCGAGTCCCATGACCGCGGCGGGCAGCAGGCCGGCGGGCGTGAACAGGGAATAACGAACACCCACGTCGCCTGGAATCGTGAGGATATCCTCGTCGGCGATGCCGTCGGCCTTGCACTGGTCGCGCAGCTTGCCCGACTCACCGGTCACCGTCACGAAGAGTTCACGGAGCTTGCCTGAGTGCTGGCCGTAATATTCGGATGCTTCACGCATGAACGTGCGCAGGGCCGCGGCGGTCTCTAGCGCAGCGCCGGAATCACTGATGACGACCGCGCCCCAGCGTTCCGCGCGGAGTTCTGGATCGACGCACACCGTCTGCAAGAGATCGAGCAAGTCTTGCAGAGCATCGTTGTCGAAGCTGTCCCCCTCGAAGTAGATACGCGGCGTGCCGAGCCTCTTCTCGGCTGGCAGCTCGTTGTGATGGCCCGGGCACAGTGCCTCGAAGAGGGCGCGGGCGCCAAGGTGCACGGCGCCGCTGCCGAGGATGACCACTCGATCCGCGTCCTCGCGCAGCCGGTCGGCCAGCGCGAGTACGCGGCCCAGCGGGCTGACATCGACATGCCGGCGGTGTTGATCGAGTGTGTTCTGCGGCAGGTCGATGAAGCCGGCGTCGATCGGCTGGAAATCCGGAGGAACCTGCTGCAATTCGCGTTCGGCGGCTACCTGGCCACGGACCTGCGTCAACCTGGGCACCAGCTCGCGGACGCGAGCCGGGGCCAGGAAATGCTGCCGACGCAGCTCGGCCGCTGCCGTCCAGTCCTCAACCGCCGGCTGAAGCAATCCCTGATACTGATAGGTGATGGCTTCATCCGGTAATTGCATAAAATGGTTGTGCGCGGGAGCGGACGCAAGCCGGTTGCGCTCGGAGGAACGCTGTGGATCGGCGTCGGCCGTGGGGGTTGCGTTTGAGAGCATGCCTCAACTCTACGTCACAATTGAGCCTGGGTAAAATCCGCACATGAACATTCACGAACTCATCAAGGAACTCAAGGAGCCGATCGGCGGCAAGATCGTGCTGGTGGTGGCCGACGGTCTGGGCGGGCTGCCCCTGGAGCCGGGTGGCATGACTGAACTGGAGACCGCCCGCACGCCGAACCTGGACGCCTGCGTCCGCGACGGTGTCTGCGGACTGAGTCTGCCCGTGCTTCCCGGCATCACGCCTGGCAGCGGCCCCGGCCACCTGGGGCTGTTCGGCTACGACCCGCTGGAATATCGCATCGGTCGCGGCATTCTGGAGGCTCTGGGTATCAACTTTGCCGTTGGGCCCAAGGACGTCGCCGTCCGCGGCAACTTCTGCTCCGTGGATGCCAAGGGACTCATCACCGATCGCCGCGCCGGCCGGCCAGCAACCGACCGCTGCAAGGAGATGTGTGTTAAGCTGGCCGGCATCAAAGTCCCCGGCGTGGAAATCTTCGTCGAGCCGGTCCGCGAGCACCGTTTCGTGATCGTCTTTCGCGGCGACGATCTGGGCGACGCCGTCAACGACACCGACCCGCAGATGGTCGGACACGCGCCGTTGCTGGCATCGGGCGCTGATGTCGCCTCGCAAAAGACGGCGCTGGCCGTCAATCACTTCGCCGCCGAGGCGGCCAGGGTTCTGGCAGATGAATGGCCCACCAACATGGTCACGCTCCGCGGCTTCTCGCGCTATCCCAGAATTAGTAGCATGCGCGAAGTCTACGGACTCAAGGCGGTCTGTCTGGCCGTCTATCCGATGTACAAGGGTCTGGCCCGACTGGTAGGCATGGACATCGCCGGTGCGGGCACGTCGCTCAAGGACCAGGTCGATCACCTGACCCGTGTCTGGAGTAACTACGACTTCTTCTTCCTGCACTACAAGTACACGGACAGCACCGGCGAGGACGGCAACTTCCCCGCCAAGGTCGAGATGATCGAACGCCTCGACGCCGAACTGCCGCGCATTCGCAATCTGAAGCCAGATGTGCTGATCGTCACAGGCGACCACAGCACGCCGAGCAAACTGAAAAGCCACAGCTGGCACCCGGTGCCGACCCTGTTGCTGTCATCGACTTGTCGCCCGGATGCGGTAACGGAGTTCGGCGAAGCAACTTGCCTCCGCGGCGGACTAGGCCAATTCGAGGCGAAATACCTGATGATGCTGGCAATGGCCCACGCAGGCCGGCTCGGGAAATACGGGGCGTGAAACCGTCCCACGGACATACATCAATAAGCTCGCTCGACGCCTTTGCGCGCGTCATCTTGCGCGAAGCCGCCGAGCGGTGATAGCGACGCTTGTCTACGGCAATGTCGCCGGATCCACCTCATGAGCGATGCAGGCGACGCAATCGCCCTGTGCGACCAGCGACGGCGCTCGCGAGGCAAACAACAGGCCGGCAGACAGGGCCGTGACGACAACCGGCTCGCGCTCGGGGCGTTCCAGGAAGTGAATCTGCCCCACCGGCTGGCCAGGTTTCACCGGTTGCCCCAGTTCGACCAACGTTTCATAGATGCCCGACTCCGGCGCGAAACGATAATCCTCCCACGACAGCGATTGCAGCCAGCGCGTTGGCGACAAACGCAGCCCCTGGCGCGTCTCCTTTTCGCCGGTCAGCACGCCAAAGTGGACGAGTACGTTTCGGAGGCCTGATTGCGTCAGGCGATGCACCGCGGCCGGCACCGGCTCGCCGCCGCCCATCTCGGTAGTGACGACGATCTTGCCTTGCCGCTCGGCCTCGACCGGCAAGAGCCCCGTGCCCGCGATATCGGCGTAAAGGAAGGCAAAGTCGCTGTTCCAGGCCAGCGTGCCGTCCATCATTTGCTTGCGCTGCTCATGATCGGCGACCAGGTGCATGGTGGCGCACGGATAAAAGTCCAGGCTCCGGCCACCCGTGTGGATATCGATGACGATGTCCGCCAGCGGAAACAGCACCGTCGTCAGGTAATGGGCGATCATCTCCGTCACCGAGCCGGTCGCATTGCCGGGAAAGACGCGATTCATGTTCTTGCCGTCGAGCGGCGAAAGTCGAGTGGAGGCCTTCGCCGCCGGCATGTTCAGAGCAGGAATCAGGATCAACCGGCCTTGTATCATCTCCGGCGTCAACTCGCGCATCAGGCGCAGAATGGCGACCTGGCCGGGATATTCGTCACCATGGTTGCCGGCCATCACCAGTGCCGTCTTGCCCTTGCCGTTGCCGATCACCGTGATCGGCACCATCAGGTTGGCCCAGCCACCCAGGTTGTAGGAATAGGGCACGCAGAGATGGCCATGCTGCTTGCCGGGGCGCTGGAAATCCACGGTGGGGCGGATCTGGCTCTGTTCCATCCGACTTCTCCGATGTTCACGGGCGTTCAATGAATACCTGTCCGAGACAGGCCTCGAGCGCGACACGTAACAGGCCTGGAGCAATTCTGCTCTTAGCCAAGCCAATCAGGCGTCAGCAGCAGAAGAAGTGTGCCCAGCCCCTTTCCCGGTCCGTCGGGGCAGGCGATCTGGGCAACGCCCGCCTTGGCGAAATCCACCTGATCCTTGCGGCTGCCGATCAGCCAGGCGGTCAACTCGCCAAGATCCGGCTGATGGCCGACCAGAGCGACCGACTCCACACCCAGTCCTCGCAAGAAGCGGGACAATTTCTTCCGCCGGCCCTTTGGAGCCAGCTCGGGACTGACATGAATCTCTGGCAGCGGCGGCGACCAGACGCGCACAATCTCCTCTGCCGTCTGCCGGGCTCGCAGCAGCGGGCTGGTGACAATCCTGTCGAGGTGAATGCCGCGTCGCCGCAAACTTCCGCCGACCACGCGAGCCTGCGTCTCACCGCGCTCGCTCAGCGGCCGGTCCTCGTCGTGCGTGATGCCGCGCTCGCCCAGGGCCAGAGCGTCCGCGTGCCGGATGAGGAATAGCTCCACGTGATGTCCCTGGTTTGTTTACGTTTCGCGTTCGCAGGCTCTCTCGCCGCGAGAGATGCTGCGTGAGATCCTGCGATCGCAAAACGTAAACCGGCGACTGCTCTATGCGCCGTCGCCGGTGTTCACCTATAATACTTCCTCTCTCCAGGGCCGGCCAGACAACCCCAACCCAGGCGCAGGTTACTGATTAGATGAAGAGGACCGATCTCCGCAATATTGCCATCATCGCCCACGTGGACCACGGCAAGACGACCCTGGTGGATCAGATGATGCGCCAGTCCGGGCAGTTCCGCGAGAGCGAGCTGCGCGGCGAGTGCATCCTGGACTCCAATGACCTGGAGCGCGAGCGCGGCATCACCATCCTTGCCAAGAATATCGCCCTGATGGTGGGCGACACCAAGGTCAACATCATCGACACGCCCGGACACGCCGACTTCGGCGGCGAGGTCGAGCGCGTCCTCAAGATGGCCGATGGCGCCTTGCTCCTCGTCGACGCCGCCGAGGGCGCCATGCCACAGACGCGCTTCGTCCTCCGCAAGGCCTTTGAGTGCGGCTTGCGGCCCATCGTCGTCATCAACAAGATTGACCGCCCCGACGCCAGGCCCACCGAGGTCCTCAACGGCGTCTTCGACCTGTTTGTCGAGCTGGACGCCGACGAGGCAACGCTTGATTTTCCCACGATCTATGCCTCAGGCCGGGAGGGCATCGCGACCAGCGACCTCGCCATCCCGGCGACGGACATGCGGCCGCTGTTCGATGCCATCTTGAAGCACGTGCCGCCGCCGGAGGTCGAGCCGGACCAGCCGTTGCAAATGCTGGTCGTCACGCTGGACTACAGCGACTACGTGGGCCGCATCGCCATCGGCCGGGTGGTCGCCGGCAAGATCAAGAAGCAGCAGCGTGTCGCCCTCTTGAAGCACGACGGCAAGCGCATCGACGACAACGTCGCGCAACTCTACGTCTTCGACCGCCTCGGCCGCATCGAGACTGGCGAGGTCTCCGCCGGCGACATCTGCGCCGTCGTCGGCCTCGAGGACGTGGACATCGGCGACACCATCGCCGACATCGACAATGCCGTGGCCTTGCCGCCCATCAAGGTGGACGAGCCGACGCTCGACATGCTGTTCCGCATCAACGACTCACCCTTCTGCGGACAGGCGGGAACCTTCGTCACCAGCCGACAGCTCCGTGATCGCTTGATGAAGGAACTCGAATCCAACGTCGCCCTGCGCGTGACGCCTAGCACGGACAAGCGTGATGAGTTTCACGTCTCCGGCCGCGGCTTGCTGCACCTGTCGATCCTCATCGAGAACATGCGCCGTGAGGGCTTCGAGCTGTCGATCGGCAAGCCGCGCGTCATCACTCGCGATGTCGATGGCCAGACGCTGGAGCCGATCGAGTACCTCGTCATCGAGGTGCCGTCCAGTTCGGTCGGCGCCGTGATGGAACTCGTGGGCAACCGCCGGGCCGAGTGCTTGAAGCTGGACAGCCGCAAGGACATGACGCACGTCGAGTTCACCATCCCGGCCCGCGGGCTGATCGGCCTGCGCACGCGGCTGATGAACGCCACCAGCGGCGAGGCCATCATGCACCACAACTTCTACGACTACCAGCCGGTGCGCGGCAGCATCCCCGGCCGGCTCAACGGCGTGCTCATCTCCACCGAGACCGGCCGGGCCACGCCCTATGCGCTCGACAACCTCCAGGAGCGCGGCACCCTGTTCATCGCCGGCGGCGAGCAAGTGTACGAGGGCCAGGTCGTCGGCGAGCACTGCCGCGACAACGACCTGCCCGTGAACGTCTGCCGCGAAAAGAAGCTGACCAACATCCGCGCCGCCGGCTCCGACAAGAGCATCATCCTCAAGCCGCCAAGGCAAATGACTCTCGAGCAGGCCCTCGAATACATCGAGGAAGACGAACTGGTCGAGGTCACGCCGGCCGCCATCCGGCTGCGCAAGCACCTGTTGAAGGAAAACGACCGGAAGAAGTTTGCCCGGCAAGGGTAGAAGTGCGGCAATCAGCTTCAAGCTTCATTTGCTGTCCTGATCGGGGGCAGACGACTCACGCGGAACGTGCCGATAGGGTTCGATGTATTTCCTGCCCCAGAAGTCATGCTTGATCTGCCCGTGAGGCGTCATTGGGCCGACCCTCGGCGGCCCGACCGCGTCTTGGGCAGCGTTACGCAGGTCCAGAAGCGGCCCGCACCCGGCAAGCGCGAGAAGAGCCAGAACAGCCAGGAATCGGATGGAACGCTTCATTGGGCAATCCCTCAGAAATGGGCCTCGCCGTTGATAGCGGATCGCGACGGCTCTTGCAAGGTCGATGATTCAGGTTGGCCCATTCCTGGTGAGAAGGTGACACGGGCACCTGAGGCCGTTTCCGCGCCGCGCTTTTTGGGTTAGAATAGCGGCGAGGTTGCCATCCCTCCTTTCCATTGTGCGAGAACGACATGCTCCGCATCCTGGGGCAGACAAAAGCGCTGTGCGATGGTCTCAGCCGGCGGGATTTCCTGCACCTGGGCGGGCTGGGCGCGTTCGGCCTGGGCCTGGGAGACCTGTTGCGTCTACGCGAAGCTCAGGCCAACGCCATGTCGCGCGGCGGGTTCGGCAAGGCCAAGGCCTGCATTCTGCTCTTTCCTTACGGCTCGCCGCCACAGCATGAGACCTTTGATCCCAAGCCGGATGCGCCCGCGGAGATTCAGGGCGAAATGCGCAGCATCGCCACCTCCGTCCCGGGATTGCGCATCTGCGAACGCCTGCCGAACATCGCTCGCGTCATGGACCGTGTCACGGTCGTGCGGTCGCTGACGCATCCCTATCCGCTGCATGGCGTGGCCTACGCGGTGACCGGCATCCCGACATACACGCCGGCGCTGGAGACAGTGCCGCGCGACACGAGGCACTGGCCGTTCATCGGCTCCATCGTTGATTACCTGGAAGAGCGCCGCTCGTCGGGCGCGTTGCCGCCCATGCCGCGCAATGTCGGCCTGCCGTGGCTCCTGAACTCCAAGACCGATCTGAATGTGAGCGCCGGTCCGTACGCTGCTTTCCTGGGTCAGGGTTACGATCCCGTCTGGACCGATTTTGATGGAGCCGGCACGCGCGTGGCGCCGGCCTACTCGCAAGGGCAGCGCCGCTTGTTTCACGATCCGTTCGCGGGATGTACCGCGGCGGGCCGGTTCGGCATCTCGTCGGCGGGGCAATTGATGTCCGATGTCCCGATCGAGCGTGTCAACCTGCGCCGCAACCTGTTGACGCAGATGGACCAGGCACGCCGGGCAGTCGAGCGCCTCGAAAGCACGCAGGCGTACGACAGGCATCGCAGCATGGCATTCGGACTATTGACTTCGCCGCGGATGCGGCAAGCCCTCGACATCGGCCGCGAGCCGATGGCGCTGCGCGAGCGCTACGGCATGACGCTGTTCGGGCAAGCCTGCCTGGCCGCGCGGCGACTCGTCGAGGCCGGCTGCAAGTTCGTCACCATCTTCTGGGACGGCTTCGGCCAGTTCGCCGGCTGCGCCTGGGACACTCACGCCAATCACTATCCGCGACTGAAGGAATATCTACTACCAGGCTTCGATCAGGCATACCCGGCGTTGCTGCTCGACCTGGAAGCACGCGGCTTGCTGGATGAGACAGTGGTATTGTGGCTGAGCGAGCATGGCCGGACGCCGCGCATCGATTCGCGCCCAACGGGCGCAGGCCGGCACCACTGGTCAAACGCCTACTCCGTCGCCCTCGCCGGCGGCGGCATCGCCCGCGGCCGCGTTGTCGGCAGCACCGACCGCCACGGCGGCGAGGTGCGCGAAGCTCCCGTCTCGCCAAAAGACCTCCTGGCCACCACCTTTCATCTGCTGGGCATCGATCCCCAGACACACGTCGCTGACAGCCAGGGCCGCCCTGTGCCGATCGCGGGAACGGGGCAACTGCGTCCAGAATTACTAGGGTAATGACAGACTGTGTCGATTTCGTAACCAGTTGTGGCAGCGAAATACCAGTGGAGACCCGGGCCGTGAAAACGCAATTGACCGGTGTTCTTGTTTTGACGATTGGCGTCGCCGCAAGCAATCTCCGCGCGGGGGACGACTCCGTCGTTCCGTCCGACAGGGAGGTGAAAGCGGTCCTCGACAAGGGCATCGATTTTCTGAAAACCTCGCAGGAGGAGAACGGCAGCTTCTCTCCGAAGGGGATTGCCGGGCCGGGCGTGACGGCCCTCGTCGCGGCCGGAATGCTCAAGAACGGCGTCAGCGCCAAGGAGCCGGTCCTGGCCAGGACGCTGGCGTACCTCGAAAAGCAGGTCAAGAAGGACGGCGGCGTTTACGACAAGTTCCTCGCCAACTACACGACCAGCGTGGCGGCCATGGCCTTCAAGGAAGCAAACACGGGCGGCAAATACGATACTGTGCTAAAAAATGCTGCCGCCTTTCTCAAGGGCCTGCAATTCGATGAATCGACCACCGACCCGAAGCATGTCAACTTCGGCGGGTTCGGCTACGACAAGAAAAGCCGGCCGGACATGTCCAACAGCGCTTTCACCATCGAGGCGCTTCTCGCTGCCGGCATTCCCAAAGACGATCCGGCCATCCAGAACGCGCTCAAGTTCATCAGCCGTTGCCAGAACTTGCCCGGCAAGGAGTTAAACGACCAGCCCTTCGCCA
>Ga0194128_10001611_pt1 | contig 38910 bp, 35 predicted proteins | sample TA2KigCa65mmetaG_FD_148650 | JGI IMG/M metagenome (GOLD analysis project Ga0194128, IMG submission 148650) | Freshwater microbial communities from Lake Tanganyika, Tanzania - TA2015037 Kigoma Deep Cast 65m | ecosystem: Environmental > Aquatic > Freshwater > Lake | place: Tanzania: Lake...
AATCTAGAAGTAGTGGAGGCCCATCTTTTTTTCTAAGGATGTTTCTCATAAACTTCCCGCAGGTAGCTCTTAGTACCTTTTTAGGAAAGAAGAACAAAAAGAAGTTCAAAATTACTTCGCGTGACGACATGTGATTTTTTTATAAATAATATTTTTTCCACAACGAGGTGAGGAGGATTTGGTATAATCAGAATAATAATAAAGGTCGTAGACTTTCATTGCTATATTAATGAAAAAGTTTTTTTTTAGTTTGATGACGAGCGCCTATTTGGTGCTTCCTATGTTAGCGATGGCTCAGCTTCCAGGGCAGTTTAATAGTAGCGGGCAAGTGGTGGTGCAAGATGAGAGAGCATTTCTTTCACTTATTGATCGAATCATTGCTTTTTTTCGCGTGTTTGTGCTCACAATCGCAGTGGGAGCGATTCTCTATTCCGCATTTCTCTTCGTGAGCGCTAACTGGTTGGGAAATGGAAAGACGGAAGACGCTAGAAAAATTTTAACGTACGCGATTATTGGTATAATAGTGGCATTGCTTTCCTATTCAGTTATCCCCGTTATCCGAAGTTTTTTTGGTGTACGCTAACGATGGTATTTTGGAAGATTTTTAATTTTTTTCTTCCGTTCGCTTCTCACATACTTGAGCACTAGTATGCTCCGATGCGTACTCAGAAAGAAAATCCAAAATCTTCTCAAAAATCCTGTGCTTATGTCTTTACCAAGTGCAGTATTATAAGAAAATTCAGTAAAAAAATCGCGCAGTGAGGCGCGATTTTTTGTTTCTTTAAATAAACTTTTTTTGTGGGCAGGAGAGGACTTGAACCTCCACGCCTTGCGGCACCAGCTCCTAAAGCTGGCGTGTCTGCCGTTTCACCACCTGCCCGTAAAATCTAGGTTATTTAAGCATTTTTTAGTGAAAAAGAGAAATTATTTTTCTGAGGGGTGGCGGTGGTAGGAGGTGTGGACGCGCTTTAGGGCGCGGTTGGTGACGTGGGTGTAGATCTGGGTGGTGGTGATACTGCTGTGGCCCAGGAGTTCCTGAACGGAGCGGATGTCGGCGCCGTTACTCAAGAGATCAGTGGCGAATTCATGGCGGAGCATGTGGGGGGTGATGCGGTGCATGACGCCGGCTTCGCGGGCGCGGCGAGAGATGATGCGCTCCACCGAGCGGGGGGTGATGCGGCCTAAGACTTTTTTGCCTTTTATTGAGATAAAGAGGGCGGGATCGAGGTCGACGCGGGTCGCGAGGTAGAGACGAATTGCGGTAATGGCCGTATCAGAGAAGAAGACGAGACGGACTTTGCCTCCTTTACCTTTTACAGTGAGCTCGGGGTGGTCGAGGTCAAGGTAGCGGTCGAGAGCGACGAGCTCGGAGAGGCGAAGACCGGTAGAGAAGAAGGTTTCGATTAAGGCGTGGTCGCGGCGGCCGATAAGATCATCTTTTTTCTTTAAGAAGTCTAAAATGCGTTCGAGGTCGCGGACGGGGAGGATGTCGAGGGTGCGGGACTCGACTTTGGGCAGATCAATCTTCTCGGGGGCGAGGCAGTCGAGGTCGTTTTTTTGCAAATGCTTTAGGAAACTGCGGAGGGCAATGAGATAGTAGTTTTGCGTTATTTTTTTTAAGCCTTTACTTTCTAGATGGAGGCGAAAGCGGCGGATTGAGTCAAGGGTGATATCCCCTACCTTACCGCTTCCCGTAAAAGTGAAGAGGTGGTTGAGGTAACGATTGTAATTTTCGATGGTTTTTTTACTCCTTCCTTTTTCTAAGGTGAGATGAGTGAGAAAATCGTCGGCGAGTTCGCGGAGGGAGGACCTTTGGCGGAGACCCATATCTTTTCTTTAAGATAGCATTTTTTTTAAAAAAATGTCGCACAATATTATTAATATTGTGCGACAATCTTTTTTAGCAAGTAAAATAAGGTTTTTAGTTTTTTTATAGAAAACTGACTTCAGGGAAGTCACAGATGCGCGAGGAGGGCAGTCCCTTACCGCCGGATTTTTTTGGAATTTCTATTATTTGCAGAAAGTCGTGGCGGAAGAGTCAACGGATCTTGGGGTAAATGTAGATGAGAGATGGAGGTCGTGGTGATTTTTTATTTTGACCTCTGAGCAAAAATATTTTATTATTGGCGACATATGAAGATACTGACGAAGAATTTTTTGTGGGCTATTTTTGGATTATTTTTGGCGGCATATTTGTTTTCCATGCTTTTTTCCACGATGGTGGAGCAAAAAAAGCTTTCAATTTCGGAGATTGCGGCGGCGGTGAATGCAAGTCAGGTGAAATCGATTGAAATATCGGGGAGTAATTTGTCACTTACTATGAAAGATGAATCTGAGGCGACAGGGCGGAAGGAGGAAGGTGAGGCTTTGTCGACGACTTTTCGCAATTATGGAGTAGCGCCGGAGCGACTCTCCGAGGTTGTGATCTCAGTGAAGGATGAGAGCGGAGCACGTTTTCTTTGGGAGATTGTGGTGCCGACTTTGTTGCCACTTCTTGTGATGGGGCTCATCTTTTGGTTTCTTTTTCGGCAGGCGCGGCAGGGGGCGGCGCAGGCCTTTACTTTTGGTCGGTCTAATATCCGCTTATTTGCGGGTGGGGAGAAAGATCAGACGACATTTGCCGAGGTGGCGGGGCTCAAGGAGGCTAAGCAGGAGCTTTTTGAGGTGGTGGATTTTTTGAAAAATCCAAAGAAGTTTTTGGATATGGGAGCGAAGATTCCGCGCGGGGTGCTTCTAGTAGGGGCGCCAGGGACGGGGAAGACATTGCTCGCACGAGCGGTGGCTGGAGAGAGCGGAGTCCCCTTCTTTTCGATTTCGGCATCGGAGTTTGTGGAGATGTTTGTGGGAGTGGGCGCGGCGCGGACGAGAGACGCTTTTGCTACAGCTAAGAAGGCGGCGCCAGCGATTCTTTTTATTGATGAAATTGATGCGGTGGGTCGGCAGCGTGGCGTGGGGATGGGGGGTGGCAATGACGAGCGGGAGCAGACACTGAACCAGATCCTGACGGAGATGGATGGCTTTGAGCGGGATACGCAGCTCATTGTGCTCGCGGCTACTAATAGGCCAGATGTTTTGGATGCGGCTTTACTTCGACCAGGGCGGTTTGATCGGCGGGTAGTTTTGGATATGCCGGACATGAACGATCGGGAGGAGATTCTCGCGATTCATTTGAAGGGGAAGCCAATTGAGGAGGGACTTTCTCTTCGGAAAGTGGCGATTCGGACTCCAGGGTTTTCGGGGGCGGACTTAGCGAATCTTGCAAACGAGGCGGCGATTCTTGCAGCTCGGATAGGAAAGCAAAAAGTGAGCGAGGTGGATTTGCTTGAATCGGTCGAGAAAGTGATGCTTGGGCCCGAGCGGAAGGGGCGGATCATATCGGACAAGGAGCGAAAGGTGACCGCATATCATGAGGCAGGGCATGCACTGGTGGCAGCATCACTTGAGAACTCAGATCCGGTGCATAAGGTCTCGATCGTGTCGCGAGGGTTTGCCGGGGGGTATACCTTGAAACTACCAAATGAAGAGAACAGATTACGGACGCGATCCCAGTTTCTTTCAGATCTTACTATGATTATGGGTGGGTACGCGGCTGAGGAGACGGTGTTTTCTGATATGTCGACAGGAGCGTCAAATGATTTGAAGAAGGCGGCGATGCTTGCGCGGGACTTAGTCGCTCGGTACGGGATGTCTGAGAAGATTGGTCCTGTGGCATATCTAAACGACGAGATGACTTTCCTCGGTCGAGAGATTAGTGATAAGAATTATTCGGAGGCAAGTGCGGCGAAGATTGATGAAGAGATATCAGTTGTGATCAAGCGGGCTTATGAGATGGCGAAAAAGATTGTGATCTCGCGGCGGAAGGCACTCGATGCGATCTCACAGGAGCTTTTGAAAAAAGAGGTTTTGGAAGAGGGTGAGTTTAGAAATCTGTATGAGAGTTTTAAGTTTAAGAAATTAGCGGTGGCTTAGTTTTTCGATTTTTTTCTAAACTTCTTTGTCATAAATCTTAATTATTCATTGATATACTGCTTTATGCATGTCTTATCCTAAGACTTGCCTACTCATCAAATCTTGAAAAAATTCTCGGAAAATTTTTTGCTAATCATAGCTTTTGTATGGAGTAATCCCCTATTGGAAAACCGCCCTCCACCATATAGTGAAGGGCGGTTTTTATTTTATGTTAGTGGGCTAGAGGATATTTCATCTTTTTCTTTAATAAGGCAAAAGCAAAATGGACTTACATCCCCCGGCGCTTCACTGAGTCTCAGGTATGGGAAACACCCATTTCTCGATTCTTTACTATTTAAATCTTCTTGAAGGGCGGTAGAACATAAAATATTTTGATTACAAAGTATCTCATTCCTATTACATAAAAAGCTTTGCTTTCAAGGCTTCACCCACAAGGAAAATAAAAAAGCTTTTTTAAAAGAGCTTTTTTATTTTCTTTATGAGGTGGACGCTAGAGGATTTGAACCTCTGACCCTCTCGGTGTAAACGAGATGCTCTGCCGCTGAGCTAAGCGTCCTAAATTATTCTATTTGAGTTATTATTATATAGAAGGACTTTGGGTTAGTCTATTGACATATTTTATTATTCGTTTTATAGTGAATTTACGAAAATATTTTCTCTAGAGATTTTTTCTGATATTATTTTTACTTATCACTCCCCTACTGGGCCTGTAGCTTAGTGGCCCAAAGCATCGAGCTTATACCTCGAGGATCGATGGTTCAAATCCATCCAGGCCCACCCAGTAGAAAATATAGAAAGCTATTTTTAAAAAATTTGCTTTTATATTTAAACGTGGATTATTGATTAATTTTTTCACTCCCCTATCCCCTAATGAAAGTAATGTTTCACGTGAAACATTGTAAATTGGTCGAATGCGGCAATGTAAATTAATTTGACTACAAATTATTAGATTTTCTTCGAATCTTATATTTATTGTTTCACGTGAAACAATGTAAAATATCTTAATACGGCAATTCGGAAATTATATCCCCTTTTTTTAATCAATGTTTCACGTGAAACATTTTAATTTATATTTATACGGCAAATTTTTATTTTTTTACTTAATACGGCAAAATCCGATAATGCTATAAAATCTACATTTTTAATGTTTTTACTGAATAAAATGTTTCACGTGAAACATTTTATATTTATTTAATATGGCAATTTTATTTTTTTTAAAAAATCAATGTTTCACGTGAAACATTGTAAATTGGTCGAATGCGGCAATGTAAATTAATTTGACTAAAAATTATTAGATTTTCTTCGAATCTTATATTTATTGTTTCACGTGAAACAATGTAAAATATCTTAATACGGCAATTCGGAAATTATATCCCCTTTTTTTAATCAATGTTTCACGTGAAACATTGATTTTTTTTGGGAAGGTTGATTGAATGGTTTAATGAATCACTTGGAGGTAGGGAAGAGAGGAGAGGACATGGCTTTGGAATATTTACTAGAGAAGGGTATGAGGCTCGTGGAAAAGAACTTTTGGATGCCTTTTGGAGAGATTGATTTAGTAATGAAAGATAAAGAGAAGCGATGGATATTTGTGGAGGTGAAGACGCTAGTAAGAAGGGGAGGAGACTTAATTCCAGAGGATGAGATGACGAGGAGTAAGGTAGATAGATTCAAACGAGTAGTTGAATATTATATTCGAAGAGGGGATTTTGAAGATCAAGGAAAGGAGGTGGAGATGAGGCTTGACTTGGTGGCGGTGCAGTTTGGGATGGAAGGGGATTACTTGACAAATAAGTATAATCATTTTATAAAGCATTACGAGGGAATATAAAAAATAATTATTTTTTAAAGATTTTAGATTCCGCTTTCGCTGAAGCTTTCGCCTTTATATAACTACGGCGAGACAAAGACAGCGAGGCACGGCAACTCTGGAATGATGGCCTATCTTGGTCTTGCGGAGAATAGAAAAATTTGTTATAGTAACGCTACTTAAATCACGTTCATGGCTAAGTCAATGTATTCAGAAAATTTGATCCGATTGCGCTGCACGACCTGCAAGCAGTTTAATTACTATACTCGGAGAAATAAGAAGACAGCAGAAAAGAAGCTGGAGCTTCAAAAGTTTTGTAAGTGGTGTGTTAAAAGAACATTGCATAAAGAGTTTAAGAAATAAAAAAGAGCTTCAGCTCTTTTTTATTGACTTATTGTAGTCTTATAGGTAAATTAGGGGGTAGGACGTTGAGAAGTATTCTTTTATCACTCATCTTTTTTTGGAAAGGCGGTTGTGATGGCTAACACGTTTGCGACTACTGCACTCGCTTGTCCAAAGTGCCATAAGAACGGGGTAGTTTCGGGTGGGACATGTCTCAAATGTATGAAGTGTAATCATGAGTTCACTCTTTCGGCGCAAGTCGAAATAGGGCTTCCTCGTGAGATCGTTGAGGTGATGCAGCGAACAGGGCAGATGGAAAAGCCTCCCACAGACAGATCTTCTAAGAAGAAGGCTAAGAAGAAACAAAAGAGGGGAAAGTCTTGGGACAATGGCCGACTGACTCAAGAGCGCTATGATGAGCTTTTGAGGATAGTAGAAAAGACTTGTCCAGAATTTTCTTTGCCAAATGACTTTGGGTATTTCAAAAATGAAGTGCCTTTTTGGCGAAGAACGTCGAAAGATTTTTCTGGGGGTAAAATCCAATTTCTTCAAGAACAAAAATTGGAGGATGAAGAAGAATCTGAATCTATTCCGCTTGAATTTGATGATGAGGATGAAGCAGAATAAAATCTCTTCATAAACTAAAACACCGATTATTCAATCGGTGTTATTTAATTCAATTTGATGTTTGAATACTATTCAGTTGATTTAAGGCGGTAGGTGAAGGCTTCGAGGAGGTGATCGGATTTTATAATGTCACTGTCTTCTAAGTCGGCTATGGTGCGAGCGATTTTTTTTAATTTATAAAATGCGCGGGCGGAGAGATGACTTTTTTCGGCGAGTTTTTCTAAGAGATTTTTTTCCTGCCTGCCAAGAGGGGAGAGAGAGTCAAGCTCGGTGGGGGAAATATTTGAGTTTGTTTTCTTGTCTGATGCATAGCGAAGATTTTGGCGGGCGCGAGCATTTTTAATTTGAGCGCGAATTTTGGGAAGGTTTTTTTCAGAATTGTTTTTTTCTTTTACGAGGTCCCGGATTTTAACCCGCTGTACATCCAGCTTGAGATCAAGACGATCGAGGAGGGGGCCAGATATTTTTTTCATATAACGACTGACGGCGTAGGGCGGGCAGACACAGGGCTTTTCATCATCGCCGAAGTAGCCACAGGGGCAAGGATTCATAGCGGCGACAAAGAGGAAATCAGCGGGGAAGTGAGCAGTGCCACCAGCGCGAGCAACTCGAATCTCTCGAGACTCGAGTGGTTCGCGAAGAGCTTCTAAGACGCGCCGGTCAAACTCAGGTAACTCATCAAGAAAGAGGATGCCGCGATGGGCGCCGGTGATCTCGCCAGGCTTGGGAGTAGTGCCACCGCCGACGATCGCAGCCATAGAGGCGGAGTGATGTGGAGCACGGAAGGGGCGGAGAGCCGTGAGGTCGCCGTCTTTTAGTTCACCAAGGAGACTTTTGATTTCTAAAATTTCTATAAGTTCTTCAAGAGAAGGCGAAGGCAGAAGATCAAGGAGAGCGCTTGCAAGCATGGTCTTACCGCTTCCAGGAGAGCCTTTGAGAAGAAGATTATGATTGCCGGAAGCGGCAATCATTAGCGCGCGTTTGCCGGACTCTTGACCGATGATGTCGTCGATAGTCAAAGCATCGTTAGAATATTCTTCTGTATTTTCGAGAAGAGTAGGCGGAGTAGGAATAATTTTTTTCACGCCTTCTAAGTGATCGATGAGATCTTTGAGTGAGTCGACTCCATACACTTCGATGCCGGAGATGAGGGCGGCTTCGCGAGCGTTTTTCTTTGGGAGAAAGAGGGTGGATTTACCCGAGGCTTTGGTGGTCTTCGCGATGCTCAAAGCGCCGTCTACCGGACGGAGGCTGCCATCAAAAGAAACTTCACCAACTATCAAGGCGTCAAAGAGATCGATATTTTTTATCTGGTCGGTTGCGAGGAGATAGCCAAGAGCGATTGAGAGATCGTAGTGGGAGCCATTTTTTTTGAGATCAGCGGGAGCGAGGTTGACGACTATTTTTCGATTTTCTTTATTAGGCGGACGGACCCCAGTATTTTTGAGCGCGGAGCTGACTCGCTCTTTGGCTTCGTTGAGCGCTTTGTCGGCAAGGCCCACGATAGTGAACGCGTGGAGACCAGCATGAAGATCAGTCTCGACTTCGACTAGGCGGGCGAGGAGACCGTCGATCTCGGCAGAATAGACTTTGGAAAGGTGAGGCATAGTTATTCAGGACTTATCCACAGCAAGGTACCTTCTCCTAATCCAAAAATCAAATCCTCTTTTTCTTTTGTTTGACTATTTTCTATATTTGCTGGTATTTTAATGGGGCTCTGAGCTCTTTGATTATTTTTTACTCAACCACAGAACTGGAGGCTATATGGACGTTATGAAGGAGTTCAAGATAAAGAGCCTCGACAATGGGGCTCAGATCTGGAATTTGAGAGAAGAGCCGAACACACCTGTCTTAGTCTTCCCCAACATGGCAAGCTCTCCACTTTTCTTAAAGGATTTTAGCGAAGCGGCAGACCAAGCCTTTATGCGAGAGGATTGGGGAAGGAGCCTTGGTTTCCGAGTGATCAACTTTCTTAATACTACTCAAGGATTATTGCAGAATGTCTTGATCGCTGTCATGCTTCCTGCAGAAAAGTTTTTTCTCTTTTCCGATCGGAATCAAGAGACGGAGATTTATGTCGATGAGAAAGGGTACTCAGTAAACTTTCGGCAGGTACAACCGATCTTTGATTCCCAGGATCCGGTAGTGAGGATGTTTCGCTTTCAACCGCAAATGACTTTCCGGAGGCTTATCAGGATGATTAGAGTGGCGCAAGAGGCAACAATGGATAGCCGACGAGACTTGCCTCTAGCTCTTGATTTGGAGCTCATCCCAAAGCGACATAAAGGTTTGCTTGCTTTAGGGAAAACGATGAAATCAAGAGAGATGAGTCTTCGGGTGCGAACCTATAATCTTCATGGAAGCGGATTCCATCCGGGTTGGTCAAGCCAGTTTCAAAAAATTGCTGATGTAGAGATGGAGGATAAAAAAGAGAGAAAACTTTTTTTACCATCTGGGGAATTTTTTTCGGAAAGCTGGGCTGACTGGAAGAGATTTGATCTTTTGGAATGAATCTTTTCTTTCGGTAATAAAAAACTCTCAGTACTAATGTGCTGAGAGTTTTTTGATTAGCTTACTTTAAGGTAGACCATATAAAAGATAAAGATTACATTATCTCACGCGGTCGGCATCAATTTTATTACAAATCAGCTTGGTACTCTCCACGTTCGATTTTTGCTAAGGCTTCGTTTATAGCCGTGAGACGATGAGAGAGCGTCTCGCGGATGGCAAGATTATTACTCATCTCTTCGGCTTCGTCGGCTTCTTCCTCACGAAGATCGCCTTCGGTGTCGTCACCCATGTCGGTCGTAAGAGGAGTATTTTCAAGCTCTTCTTCGATAAGGGCTTTTTCTTTTAAGAGTTCGCTTTTTAGTCTATCAAGGTCTTCTTTCTTCATATGCCTTTACTTTACTTGGATTGCTTTTCTATTTCAATGAGCCACTTCGCGGATTTGAACCGCGGACCTACTGTTTACAAAACAGTTGCTCTGCCGCTGAGCTAAAGTGGCAAATATCACATACTATACTATAAAAATTGACTCTAAAGAAGTCATAAGGGAATTAATTGGTACCCGCATAAAAATCAGCACATTTATGCGGCCGGAGAATTCTTTGAGTACAAAGCATTCTTGGTTTTTTTTAGTTTTTTTTGTATCTTTTTGAGGATGAAGGTGTATTTTGTGGGTATTGGGGGAGCAGGAATGTCGGCTTTGGCGCGCTTTTATAAAAAGAAGGGGTATGAAGTTTTGGGGAGTGATTCACAGTTATCGATGCTCACTGAGGAATTGATTGCTGAGGGAATCCCGGTCTCGTATAAGGAGCTCAAGAAAAATATCACACGGGATATTGACCTTGTTATTTATACGGCGGCGGCGCGGGAGGAGCATCCAGAGCGGGTGGAGGCGAAGCGGCGAAGAATAAAGAGTATCTTGTTTGCACAAGCAATGGGGGATCTTACAAAGCAGTACATTACAATTGCTGTCTCTGGGACCCATGGGAAGAGTACGACGACGTCACTGCTTGCTGCTATTTTTATCGAGGCGGGATTGGATCCATCGGTGATCGTGGGGACTCAGACGCGGGAGCTTGAGGGGAAAAATTTTCGAGCGGGAAAGAGCCGCTATTTGATTATTGAGGCGGATGAATATGATCGGACGTTTCATAATTATCAGCCGGCGGTGACTTTGATTACTAATATTGATGCGGATCACCTTGATACCTATAGAGATTTGGCCGGGGTGATTAAGGGCTTTACTCAATACTTCCAGGGAATGGGGGAAGGGGCAAGGATTTTTGTGAATGGTAAGGATGCTAATTCGCTAAAAGCGGCGAAGCCTCAATCGATCAAGGCGAGGGTAGTGAAATACAATAATAAGGCTTTTTCTAAGTGGCCGCTTAAGATTAAAGGTCAGTACAATCAGGTGAATGCCGAGGGGGCGTGGCAGGTGGCGAAATTTTTTGGAGTGGAGAAGTCCGATGCACGGCGGGCAATGAAGGCTTATGAAGGGAGTTTCCGGCGGATGGAGGAGCTTACGCCTAAAGACTCTTCTTTTTGTAAGAGGCAGAAATTAATTTTCTACACTGACTATGCGCATCACCCGACGGAGATTGCAGCAACATTGACTGCAATCAAAGAAAAATATCCAAAGAAAAAAGTGATCGTGATGTATGAGGCACATCAACGGGCCCGGCTCACGCTTCTTTTTTCCGACTTTATCAAAGCTTTTCGCGGGTATACGGAGGTCTGGCTTTTACCGGAGTATCAGGTGAAGGGACGGGAAGAGACGAGTGGGAAATCGGCGTGGGATTTGTATAACAAACTTACTAAGGCACAGAAGGGGGTGGAGTGGTTGGAAACAGTGGAGGATGGAATTCAGAAATTAGAAAAGGAAAAAGTGAAAGATTCTGTAGTAGTTTTTATGGGGGCAGGGGCGATTGATAATAAAATTAGAAGCTATTTTAAGTCATTACTTTTTTAATTTTTTAAGAAAGAAAAAGCCACTCATATTGATAAGGGTTGTTTGATAAGAGATAGATGAGCTGTCTATAAGAAATAGACACTAGAGAAACATAGGGAATTAATAAAAATATGTTTGAGAGAGAGGAAAATACTTATTTTTTCAGATTTTCTTTGCAGGTGTGGGTATTAAAAAGATTGGACCAGTTGTGGAGTTTATCTATGGGAATTTTGTAAAACTTTCGGCAGGTAAACTCTACGGCTCGAACTTTGGAATATGGCAGAGGAATAGTGGCAAGGCAGATTATTTTCCATACCTGTCGAGAATTTTTTGTATCATTGGCGATAAACCATGCGTGATATTCGTCCGCACTTAATGGCATTAGAGATTTTTTGTAGTTTGAAAATAAGGTTTCGTCGCCCCGCTGCAAGTTCGGTAGTATAAAGTTGATCAAAATTTTTTAGTTAACTCTCGAATGCTTTTTGGTATGTTAGATGTAACACTTTTTATTCATATTTTAAGCAAAAGAAAGACCGACTTTACGATGAAAGTCGGTCGAAAAAGATTATCGTCTGAAACCAGTTTGACTGGCCTGGCTGTAATTTGTGCTCGCATCCGAAACACTCTGACCCATTTGGGCCATGCCTTCGCTGATCTCGTTGGGGTCATTTTTGAGCACTTTTATCCAGTGCTCGGGAATTCCCATTGAGGCAAACACTTGCCAGAAGTTGGTGTGTCCGTCGTTGACGGCACAACCGCCGATGCTGTGCGTTCCCGTAGTCAGCATCATGTCTACCATAATTTTAACATTGGTAGACTTGATGCCTTCGGACTCGTTGTCACCTCCATCGGTGAAGATAAAGGTCATTGTGCGCACGATCGTCCCGTTTCGCGCCAAGTCTCTTGATTCTTTAATAATGACGTCGAGCGCTTGGATGCTGCGAAGATATAACGGCGTCCGGTTGGCCGGACGGTAAGTGCGCCATGTGAGCTGATGCACTTCGTTTGGATTCTGGAAGGGCGTTTCGACCATGTTGTTGAGGAACATGGTCTTGATACGCACTTCACCCAAAGCCCCTTTCAAAGCTTCGATGAAGCCGTTGTAGCCGTCGATGACGGCCTGGGTATTGCCGGAGTGCTCGATGGAGCCGGAGTCATCCAGGAGCAGAAGGACAAGGAGAATTTCTTTCTGCTTTTCTTTCTGGAGATTTTCCTGGACAAGGATCTTGTCATTAATCCACTGGCTGTCTTTCTGCTTTTCTTTCTGGAGATTTTCTCCGCAGTGAGGGCAGAACTTGGCACCGGCGTCGAAGCAGATTTTGTGCACGAAAGTTGGTAGCTTATCGTGCTCGATCAAAGATTCTGAGTTAGTTGTTTTAAATTGATCAGGCAGCTTTTGGCCGCATTGACGGCAGAAGCTATATGCGGTTTGGTTGAATCCACAATTGCATGTAAACCTATTCATGGTCTTTCTCTTTGACTTTCTCTTTGCTAATTGCTGTTGCTCGTCTGACGGTAGGTAATACCGTCCGGCTTTAGCGCGCCATCCGGCGCGTTTTTGCCTTATTTTGGAAAGCAGTACTACATTTCCTGCTTCCGGCCAATCCTTTTCCTGCCACACGGTTGGTTCAAGGGAAATGGTTACCGAACCTTCCAGTGCTTCTGATGTTGCGACAGCGTAGGGGCCTTTGGGCCCTTGGGCAATCACTTTCTGAACAATCGCTTTGACGATGTCCACATTTAACGCTCCTTTCGTTGTCAGAGAACGGGAATAACTGTCTAAATTATATTATTAACTATTTTAAATATTTTGTCAATCTTTACTGTATCCAATTAAAATACATTTAAATACCTCTCCTAAGTTATTTCCATAATACATTGAAAGTAAGTGGTTTAAAGTGCTTTGTATAATAGGATCAGAATTTTGGCGGGTGGGGAGATTTACGCTTATCTAGCTTATTATCACGATGGGTCTTTTTGTCTCCATCATGGGTATTGCTTCGGACACATTTGTTAGCGCTATACGGACTTAGCATGAAACGGTATCGCTTATGGCCTTAAGCGACAATGCAAGATATGCGTTAGAGCATATGGCGAGCGTCCATAAACTTCAGTTTCAGAGCTGACAAATCAAATTTCCGTCTATTTTTGAAAAGAGCTATGACCAACCTCCTACAGCTGGTAAATATGGAGATTTTCTAGGTCGTCGCATATTTGAGAAAAGCCTAAAAAGGCGCACGCAAATAATTTTGCATTCGTTTATATACTGCTATAAATATGACTTGTTTATAATAGGCGGGGGTGCAAGGATTCGAACCCTGACTCTTTGTTTTGGAGACAAATGTGCTAGCCGTTGACACTACACCCCCTTTTGCAAAAACCAGCTTAATTCTGCCTTAAAAAAGATAAAAAATCTACTTTTCGTGGGAGCCAATGAGAGGAATTGAACCTCCGACCTACTCCTTACCATGGAGTTGCTCTGCCGCTGAGCTACATTGGCTTAGAAGCTTGTTTTTTTGGGTGCTTTTTTATTTTTTTCTTCCGTTCGCTCTTCACAGACTTTCTGCAGTATGCTCCGGTGCGTACTCAGAAGAAAAATAAAAAATTCCTCCAAAAATCCTGCGCTTTTATTTCAATTATCTATTGTTACTTTACTAAAAATAGATAGGAATATTGTATCGGGAATTTGAAAAAAATCAAATTTTTACGTAGAATTTTCTTTGTATTTTGTGCACGGCTCGGGTGGCGGAACGGCAGACGCACTTGACTCAAAATCAAGCGAGGGCAACTTCATGGGAGTTCAAGTCTCCCCCCGAGCACAAAAGCCTGCTTTTATGCGAGTGAGGGAGACTTAAATGGGAAGGATTTGGTTTGTTATTTTGTAGGGTTTTTGAAAATTATAACTTCTTTTTTAAGAAGGAGAGATCCAATGACGGGTGAGAAGATTTGTGAGGTAATTCCTATCTATCGAAAAAATTTGGTGGAGATGGGGATTGAGGTGTTGCTATTACTTCCGGAAACTCAACAACCAAGACATCTTGAGGTCTTGCAACGCTGCCGGGCAATGCTTTTTAAGGTTGAAAAATTTGTAGTTATAGAGAGAACGGGAAAGGCCTTTTGGAGGTCGTTTTTTTGTAAGGTTGCTTGTGGACTTGTGGGATCTATTTATCGAGGAGCTAAAGGACCATAATTGGTCGGATAGGGAGGCATACTAACCTTTTTCTCATTGTTTGCTGAAAACCGCTCGGAAAGGGCGATTTTTTGATTTTAAGAGAAAGAATATTTTTAAATACTGCTAAAGTGGCGAGGTAAAGGAATTGGATCTCGGCCCCCTCTTTACTGGAGTTTCTTTTTTCATATAACTACAGCAAGACAAAGACGGAGAGGTACAGAAAGGTCGGGATGACTGCGTCAAGAAAATACTGGATGTAGTATTTTCCATGCGGACAGAGCCATGTGGATATCCGGGTATTGACCGAGAGGGAGAGCCGTATATATTTATACTACGCACATTGAAAATTACGGCCTAGAAGAGACTTAGGTCTTTTCATGGAAGTAGAAGCATAATGTGGTCATCCACCCCTCGAGCAAGTTACTTACCTCACTCTCACCAACCTAAAACTCTCACCATTTGTTTTAGCTCTTTATAGTGATGGGGTATTGAACCACCGTCATCCTCGCATTTGCAAAAGACGCTAAACATATAACAACCTGAACTCAAGTTTTAAAGTCAAGCGAAGGATAGATTGATTTGCTGCACTTTATGAAATTACCTGCTCTTCGCTTGACCCGCTTAAGTGGTTTACTTAGCGGGTCATTTTTTTATCCAAAAAAATTTTTATAATACAATTAACTTATGTCCGTGAGATAGTTGTATAGGAAACCAAAAAATCGGGGAAGGTGGTGCCGAGACAGGAGTATTTTTTGCTTTTTTCGGAAAAAATGTTAGTATTTTTGGTACTTTTGACCTACAGGTCCCATCGTCTAATGGTTAGGACAGGTGGTTTTCATCCACCAAATCGGAGTTCGATTCTCCGTGGGACCGCAATCTTTTTGGTCTTTTTTCCGAAATACTGTGTTTTTCAAAAAAAATCCTCAAAAATATCTTCTTACAGTTCAAATCTTCTTCTACTTACAAATCTTTTTGTTATTTTAGGGGCTGTCTTTTTCATGTATGATAGGGGTGTATGGCGAGGGTGATTGCGGTGTGTAATCAAAAAGGAGGAGTGGGGAAGACGACGACAGCGACAAATCTGGCAGCGTATTTGGCGCGGATGGGGAAGAAGGTACTTTTACTTGATTTTGATCCGCAGAGTAATGCCAGCTCGGGACTTGGGCATGAGATCCGATCAGGGGAAGGGAGGTCTATTTATGAAGGGGTGATTGGTAAGAAGTCGATCTTTGAGGTGATCCGACCATCATCTGCGCCGGGACTGGATTTTGTTCCGGGGCATCCGAATCTTGCGGGAGCGACTATTGAGCTTCTTAATCAGCAGCAGCGGGAATATTATTTGGAAAAGTTTATGAAGCCGGCCTTGTATCTTTATGATTACATTTTGATTGATCTGCCGCCGTCAGTGTCACTGCTTACTATCAATGGCCTTGTGGCGGCGCATGAGGTCTTGATTCCCGTGCAGTGTGAGTATTATGGCTTGGAGGGTTTGGGGCAGATATTGGAGACCGTTGATATGATTAATCATAATCTAGGGCGGAATATTAAGGTGGCGGGGGCTCTGCTTACAATGTATGACTCTCGGGAGCAGCTCTCGCGAGAGGTGGCGCGAGAACTGAGGCGTCATTTTGTGGGACATGTATATGAGGTAGAGATCCCACGGGCGATTGCGCTTGCGGAGGCGCCAAGTTTTTCAAAGCCGATTTGTTTGTATGATCCAGAGTCTATTGGGGCGAGGGCGTATGAGAGATTGGCGCGAGAAGTAATAGCGCAGGAGAAGTAAGGCTCTCACACTTTTGGTTGATTTTGCGATTTTTTTGGACGGTAACTGACGTATTCAGCTCTCAGTACGCTACAGTGCCTGCTTGAAAATAAATTGCAAACCCCATCCAAAATTAATTTGCTTGTATTGTGTGGGATATAAAAATATTCTTGGTTTTTTTTATGAGATTTTTCTGATACAGTGGCTGTACATGAAGCTGAATTATATAGAGTTTGTGCGGATGCCGACTGAGAAGGCACACGGGACCCAGATTGCGCATACGTGTGCGGCCTTGGCCGAGGCGGGGGTCATGGTGACGCTTTTTACGCATAAGCGGGAAAATCCGATTAAGGAAAGCTTATTTCACCGCTATGGGGTGTCGGAAAACTTTACAGCGTATTCGGTCCAGGGGGCTTTTTTGCCGCGACTGGGGCCTTTGGGCTATTTTCTGGGGTTACGGTCATTTCTCAAAAACGCTTTGGCTTATGTGCCAAAAGGGGAGGTGATCTATACTCGGGATCCATATGCGGCGTTCTTTCTCTCTTACCTCGGTGGTTACCGGATTTTTTATGAAGCGCATAATTTGCGGGGGCGATGGTTCTTATCATTTTTACATTTGAAGATTTCGGGGATAGTTGTGATCACCAAGGGTTTGAAACAGGACCTTGTGAAGCTTGGGGTGCCGGAAGAGAAGGTCCTCGTGGCGTCGGACGGTATTGAGCTCAAGCAGTGGCGACTGTCGGAATCAAAGTTTGAACTACGGGAGGCGCTTGGATTGCCGAAGGAAAAGGAGATTGTGACCTATGCGGGGAGTGTGTCGCTCTTTGCATGGAAGGGAGTGGATACGTTTATTCTTGCGGCGAGGCGATTGCCGCAGGTGGTGTTTTTGCTCCTCGGGGGGAGCAGAGAGGAGATTGAGGCGCTGAAGAAAAGCTATCCGGCTAGCAATATTTTATTTATTGAAAAAAAACGGCCGATGGATGTGCCGGCATATCTTAAAGCATCGGACGTGCTCGTGCTTCCTAATAAGAAGGGGGAGGTGGTATCTGAGCGGTATACATCACCTTTGAAACTTTTTGAATATATGGCGTCGGGAGTCCCGATAGTGGCATCTGATTTACCGGCGATTCGGGAGGTGATTGCTGAGGAGTCGGCGTGGTTTTTTTCGGCGAATAAGGAAGATGATTTGGCGCGGGCGGTCAAGACGGCGCTTTTTGAAAAAGAGATGTCGTTTGCGAAAGCGCGGCAGGCGGAGGAGCGAGTGAAGGAATACACGTGGCGGAAGCGGGGGGAAAAAATAAGGGATTTTTTGCAAAGTAGCGTTTAAAGGTATACTAGAGATATATGCTAGGACGGGGATTGGAATCGTTGATACCAAATAAGAGTGTGGCGGATAGTGCGCGGGAATCGCAGCGAGAAGGAGGATCGCGAATGACGGTAGTACCTGGAGGAGAGGCAGTATTTCAGATTGAGATTGATCGAATAGTACCCAATCCACACCAACCACGAAAAAATTTTGATGAAGAGGCGCTTTTAGAGCTCGCTGCTTCTATTCGTGAGCTTGGGATTATTCAACCACTCGTCGTCACTAAAGCAGAGAAAGAAACCGAGCGAGGATTAGAGCCAGAGTACCAGCTTATTGCCGGGGAGCGACGGCTACGCGCGGCTAAGATTGCGGGTCTTTCGACGGTGCCAGTGATTATTAAAAAAGTAGGGGAGGAGAAGGAAAAGCTTGAGCTTGCGATCGTGGAAAATCTCCAGCGGGATAATTTGGATCCGATTGAAGCGGCGCGGAGCTACGCTAAACTACAGGAGGAATTTGGCCTCACTCAGCGGGAGGTGGCACAGCGAGTAGGGAAGAGTCGAGAGGTGGTAGCAAATGCCTTGCGGCTTTTAAATTTACCAACGCCGATCCAAGAGGCGCTGTCGCAAGGGAAGCTCTCAGATAGTCAGGCGCGGATACTGCTTGCGGTCACGGATCCGCGGGAACAGGAGCGACTTTTTCAGGATACCTTGCAAAATAATCTGTCTGTGCGGGAGCTCAAGGCGCGGGTGAGTCGGGTAAAGGACGGAGAGAAGGGGCAGGGAAAGCTTTCGATGCTGGAGCCGCGGTTGGCTTTTTTTGAAGAGCGACTAAAGGCGAGTTTGCAAACAAAGGTGACTTTGAAGACAAGTGGAAATGGAGGAGAGATACGAATTCAATATTTTTCGCCGGAGGAACTTGAAGAAATAGCACAGAAGATACTTGATAGAGATATATAAAGCAGCACGCTCGTATTTTTTGCTTCTTTCGCTCTTTTTCCCAAAAATAATCCTTTATTCTGAGAGTATTTGGGATTTTTAGATGAATAGAATATTAATCGCCTCCAACATATTCTTTTTTATTACATAGAGTTTATTTGTGTAGATTTTGTATCTAGTCCAGAATGACGAGTGAACAATATGAGAGAGTATGAGAAATTTTTAGAACAATTAAATGAGGGGCAGAGGGAGGCGGTCACGGGGTCGGCGGTGCCGACTCTTGTGGTAGCGGGGCCAGGGACGGGGAAGACACAGGTACTTGCGATGCGGATTGCTTATCTTATCGAAGATATGGGAGTGGATCCGGGAGGAATTTTGGCGATTACTTTTACCGAGGCGGGGGTGATTGCTATGAAGAAGCGACTTTTAGAAATTATTGGAGTGAAGGCGCGCGGGGTGCGGATCCAGACTTTTCATGGGGTGTGTGGGGAAATTCTAAAGGAATATCCGGAGTATTTTGATTATCAGGTGTTTGCGGCGCCACTTACGGAGGTAGAGCAGTATCGGCTGGTTACGAAAATTATTGAGGAAAGCGAGTTTCAGTATATCCGATCAACTAAAGAGCCAACATATTATGCGGGAGCGGCGCTTTCGACTATTACTACTTTAAAGCGGGAGGGGGTGAGTCCGGAGGTTTTTTTGCAATCGGTGCTTGAAGAGGAAAAAGAGTTTGAGAACGATCCGAATAAAGTTCATGAGAAGGGGAGGTATAAAGGAAAGATGAAGGGGGAGTATGAGCGAGTCTTGAAGTATCTTAATCGGAATAAAGAATTAGCGGAGGCATATCGGCGCTATGAAGCGGAGCTTTACGCTACAAAACGATTGGATTTTTCGGATATGGTGATGCGAGTGATCCGGAAATTAAAAGAAGAGGAGGCTTTGCGGATATTAGTTTCTTCTCGGGTAGAGCATCTTCTGATTGATGAGCATCAGGACAGTAATCGAGCTCAGAATGAATTGATTACATTACTCTTGGATCAGGCGGATGAGCCGAGCGTGTTTCTCGTGGGAGATCCAAAGCAGGCGATTTATCGTTTTCAGGGAGCGTCGGCGAAGAATTTTTATTGGGTAAAGAAGCGGTATCCAGCGATGAAGCAGGTGACTCTCACGGAGAATTATCGATCGACGGGACAGGTATTATCACTTGCTCATAGGCTTTTTCCTGAAGAAAAAGCGCTTATTGCCCAAAGCAAAAGAGAAGGGAGGATTGCTTATCGGGAATATAAAAATGAAGAAGAGGAGCGGCGAGGGGTGATTGAAGAAATCAAGCGGCTTTCCGAGGAAGAATCGGAAGAGACGATTGCGGTCCTCCTTAGGAAAAATAGCGAGGCTTTTTTGTATGCGGAGGAGCTCCGGCGGAAGGGAATTGAGTGTGATCTTTCTTCAAGCGAGAATTTATTTTTGGATCCTACGATGCGAGAGGTCTTTTATCTTTTGGAAGCGCTGTATAGCTATCCTCAGGAGGAGGGGATCGTGAAGTACTGCCATCTTCCCGAGACAGGAGTGCTTCTTTCGGATCTTTATAAGACGATTACGTTTGCTCGGGAAAAAAAGATACGATTGTATGAGATTGTTTTTCGAGAAGAGCTCTATTCAAATGGACACTTGATAAATCCGGATATTTTTCAGCAGGCGATGCAGGCTCTTGAGCGCCAAGTGAAGGTCTTTGTGAGTAGAGAACCAGTGAAGGCATTTGAAATAATTTTGAGGGAGTCTGGATTGCTAAAGCGGTGGGTGAATCTAGTCGATCAAGAGGCGAGAATTAGAAAGTTAAAAGCTTTGTATGATTTTTTGCGGAATTTTACTGCTGGAAAGAATATGAGTCTCCGAGAGGTGGTGACTGAGCTTCGATTTATGAAGAAAGAGGGGCTTTCGATGGATCTTGTAATTAATGAAGGTCGGGGAAGCAGAGTGAAAGTGATGACAGCGCATAAGGCAAAGGGATTGGAGTTTGATTCTGTTTTTGCTCCAGGACTAACTGAGAAACAGTGGGAGGGAAGACGAGGAGAGCTTTTTCGATTGCCAAGAGAGCTTTTTGATGAGGGTTCTTTAATAGCTTCAGAACAGACTTTGGATATTGAGGAGAAGTATTTTACGAAGGATGATAGTGTGAATCTTTTGTACGTGATTCTTACTCGGGCAAGGAGGAATCTTTTTTTATCATTTGCTTCTTGGGATAGAGAAAATAGGGAGACGATGCCAGTATCGCACCTTTCTCTTTTTGAATCAGAATTGCATAAAGAAAAAAAAGAAGATGTTTCTTCTTTCAGCGAGGAGGTGGGAAAGCAACTTTACGGAGAGGAGGAAAGGGAAATAACGGAGGAAGAAGAACGAATGTTTGTTAGGCGGATATTTGAAGAGGGGGAGATGTCAGTGACGGCCCTTAATAATTATTTGGCGTGTCCGTGGCGATATTTTTATCGGAATCTTTTGCGAATACCGGAGGCGTCAATTATCTCGTCCTCATATGGATCGGCGGTGCATGAGACGCTTCGAGAGTGGGTGAAGATGAAAGGAAATGGAGGAGTAGAGGAGGTGGCTTTGCGAGATTTTTATATGCAAGCTCTTTCTACGCAGAGCATTAGCGAGTCGGATAAGAAGGCACTGCAAAAAAAGTGGGAGGCAGAAGTGTGGCCTTTTTGCTTGAAGTATGGAGAGCAGTTGCCGGCACAATCTTTCACAGAAAAGAAGATTGAGGGAGTGGAAATCGAGTATGAGGGAGGGGGAGAAAAAAAGAAATTGCGATTGACCGGGAATATTGATCGGATTGATGTGGGGGAGATGGGTGTGGGAGTAGTGGATTACAAGACAGGGAATCCGAGCCGGAAAGAGCGCTTGGCGGATCACGAGACGGTGCGGAAGATGGGAGACTATCGGAGGCAGCTTTTGTTTTATAAATTATTACTTGTAAGGTCCGGAGCAGAGGCAGGGGTAAAAGGAGAAGTGATTTATGGAGAGATCCAGTATGTACAGCCGAAAGAAAATAGAGAATATGTGCGGGCAGTATATGGACTTACGGATGGTGAGGTGGAAGGAATGGAGGGACTTATAAAACAGGTGGCTAAGGAGATTTGGGATGGGGAGTTTCTTATGAAACGATGTGAGGATAAGGAATGTGAATATTGTGCTTTACGGAACTTACGGCTTTAGAAAAGTATTCACTTGTTAAATTCAGGTTGCGGTTTTTGACTTTAAAAATATGTTGTGATAGGATTTTCCTAATGAGGAAGGGCCGCCCGAGGGGCGGCTTTTTCGATACAGAATATAAATATTTAGTAAAATACAAAAAATAGATATGTTTGATTTAAAGGCATTACACAAGGCGATTCAGCAGATCGCAGAAGAGAAAAATATTGAGCCAGATACGATCTGGGAAGCGGTTGAGGAGTCAATTGCGGCGGCCTATAAGCGTGAACATGATAAAAAAGGAGAGATTATCCGAGCAGATTTTGATCATAAGACGGGGGATATTAAATTTTTTCAGGTGAAGACGGTGGTGGACGAGACTACGGTAAATATGAAGCCGCCGACGGAGGAAGAGATAGTAGAAGAGATGGAGGCAGAACGAGTGGCGGAGGAGGCGCGGCGGAAGAGCGGCCGGAGGGAAGAAGTGAAGCCGGAGATGGTAGAGGGCATTGAGGTGGAAGTGAAATTACCGCGATATAATCCGGATCGACATATTTTGATTGAAGAAGCGAAAACGATAAAAAAAGATGCGGAGCTTGGCGGGGAAGTGACTTTCCCACTTGAGACACAGTCGGATTTTGGACGGATTGCGGCCCAAACGGCAAAGCAGGTGATCTTGCAGAAAATACGGGAAGCAGAGCGATTTTCGATTATTCGGGAATTTCAGGGTCGAGAAGGAGACATTGTCTCGGGGGTGGTGCAGCGGTATGAGCGGGGGAATATATATGTAGATCTCGGAAGGGCAACAGGGGTAATGTTTTCCCAAGAATCTATGCCGTCGGAACGGTATCACTCGGGGGATCGAATGCGCTTTTTTGTAATGGCAGTTCAGGATGATATGCGGACGCCGGGAATTTTACTTTCCCGGGCGCATCCAAAATTTGTAGTGAAACTCTTTGAGATGGAGGTGCCAGAGATCGCTGATCATACGATTGAAATTAAAGGAATCGCGCGGGAGCCAGGATCAAGAACGAAGATTGCTGTGCAGTCGAATGCTCCGGGCGTAGATCCAGTAGGATCGTGCGTGGGTCAGCGAGGTACACGAGTGCTGGCGGTGACGAACGAGCTTCATAATGAAAAAATTGATATTGTGGAATTTTCGGAAGATCCAGTAACATTTATTGAAAATGCTTTGTCGCCAGCGCGGATCGAGAAGGTGGAAATTTTAGAAAATAAGGAGGCAAAGGTAGCGGTTCTCGAAGATCAACTCTCTCTAGCGATCGGTCGGGGTGGGCAAAATGTGCGGCTCGCGGCCCGACTGACTGGTTGGAAGATTGATGTGCGATCGGCTAGTAATCCAGAGATGATGCAGGATGGAGGCGCGGCTGGCGAAGGGGAAGAAACGGCCGAAGATCTTGAAAAGTAGGCAGAAAGTGAGTAAATTCAAACAAAATTACATACATATATGAGCATGATGCAGCTTGTGACTTTTGGACCGATTGCAGTGGCGCTTCTTTATAGCTTCTTTATTGCAAAAGGGCTTTCTTTGAGGTCGAGTGGAAATGAAAAGATGAAAGAGATTGCAAAGGCGATTTATGATGGATCGGTGGCGTATCTTAATCGGCAATATCGAACTATTTTCATTGTAGCCATTCTTTTAGGGGTTGTAATGTATTTTAGTCTTGGGATATGGGCGGCTATTGGATTTTTTCTTGGAGCTTTTGCTTCGGGGCTTGCTGGTTATATTGGTATGAATGTAGCAGTGCGGGCTAACGTAAAAACCACGGAGGCGGCTCGAACAGGACTTGCTGCGGCGCTTGAACTAGCCTTTAAGGCTGGATCAGTAACAGGGTATTTAGTAGTAGCGTTAGGACTTCTCTCCGTAGCTTCGCTTTATTTTTGGACTGGAGACTTACAGGCGCTTGTTGGCCTTGCTTTTGGGGCAAGTTTAATTTCGGTATTTGCTCGAGTGGGGGGAGGAATATTTACTAAAGCGGCGGACGTTGGGACAGACTTGGTAGGAAAAGTGGAAAGTAATATCCCAGAGGATGATCCAAGAAATCCGGGGGTGATTGCGGACAATGTAGGAGATAACGTCTCGGACTGTGCGGGAATGGCGGCGGATCTTTTTGAAACCTATGCAGTGACTCTGGTGGCCGCGATCCTTCTTACGGAGATTACTTTTCCTTTGATGATGGGAGGCTTGGGGATTATTGCTTCGATTATCGGAGGATTGTTTGTGAAGCTTTCGAAAAACCAGAGCATTATGGGCGCTTTATACAAAGGTCTTATTATGTCTCTTCTTCTTTCGGCGGGAGGTTTTTACTGGCTTTTTAGACAGGCGTTTGATCCCAGTAATTTTACGGCAGGATACTTTTCGGCACTTGTAGGACTTCTCGTAACTGGACTTATTGTCTGGGTCACTGATTATTACACAGCCAAGGAATATCGGCCAGTAAAGATGATTGCTGAAGCATCTAATTCGGGCCACGGGACGAATATTATTATGGGAATCGCGATGGGACTGGAAGCGACTTTTATTCCGGCGGTGATTATTTCTCTCGGAATGCTTGCCGCTTTTTCTCTTTTTGGGCTGGCTGGAGTGGCAATTGCGGCGGTCTCGATGCTTTCTGTTTCGGGGATTATTGTGGCGATTGATTCCTTTGGTCCAATTACGGATAACGCGGGCGGTATCGCAGAAATGTCGGAGGCGCCAGTAGAGGTGCGGAAAATTACTGATGCTTTGGATGCGGTTGGGAATACAACTAAGGCGGTGACAAAGGGGTATGCGATTGGTTCTGCGGGACTTGCAGCACTCGTTCTTTTTGCAAGCTACGTGGAGGAACTAAAATCTTCTTCACTGATTACCTCGAGCTTTGATTTACAGGATCCATATGTAGTCGTAGGACTTATTCTTGGAGCGGCGATTACCTATCTTTTTGCTTCAATCACAATGCGAGCGGTGGGAGAGACGGCGGGTGCAGTGGTGGCGGAGATTCGCCGGCAGTTTAGAGAGATTCCAGGAATTATGGAGTATAAAAATAAGCCGGATTATAGCCGGGCGGTGGATATTGTGACACTCGCGGCTCTTCGCAAGATGATTGTGCCGGCGCTCTTGCCAGTAGTGGCGGTTTTAGTAGTAGGTTTGGTTTTTGGGAAGATTGCTTTAGGAGGGCTTCTTTTAGGAACAATTGTTTCTGGCCTTTTCTTAGGGCTTTCGATGACGGCCGGTGGAGGCGCTTGGGATAATGCTAAGAAGTATATTGAAGATGGTCATTTTGGTGGTAAAGGATCTGAGGCGCATAAAGCAGCGGTGACGGGGGATACAGTCGGAGATCCATATAAGGATACGGCGGGGCCCGCAATCAACCCACTCATCAAAGTTATTAATATTCTAGCAATATTACTAGTCCCATTCTTATAGAGCCAGTGCTGGTAATTTTTGTTGATTTTGCTTAATTTTGATGCACTTGAAACTGATCTAAAACACTCTTTTTCTGTAAAAAAGACAACGGAATGGGGTTGTTTTTATTATTAAAATGTTTTATTATTTGTTTTCAATCTGATTTAAGTTTATTTTTTAACGAATCATGAAAACAGAAATAAAAAAGATTCCGGGGTCAAAGGTGGAGATATTATTTAATCTTTCGCCGGAGGAATTTCAGACTTATTGGGAGGTTCATTTTTCCGAGGCGTTGAAGAGTGTGGATATTAAAGGTTTTCGCAAAGGGATGGTGCCGAGGGAGATGGCTGAGCAATATGTGAGCCGGGATCGGGTCTTGCAGGTGGCAATTGATGAGGCGGTACGAGAGAGTCTCCAATCAGTGATTTCGGAAAATAATTGGACGGTGATCGATCGACCGCAGGCGGAGGCTTTTTCGGCTGAAAAAGGATTGCAATTTACAGCAAAGTTGACGATTTTTCCCGAGGCAGAATTGCCGGATTATGAAAAAATTGCGAAGGAGGTAAATAAGGAGGTGAAAATGAATATAAAGGGAATCATAGCGGATGAGGAGCAGGTGAAAAAGAATATTCACTGGCTTCTTGAGTCACGAGCAAAGATTTTTGTCGTAGAGCGGGAAGCGAAGACGGGAGATGTGTGTGAGATAAAATTTGAAACCTACGTTGATAATGTGGCTATCGAACACGGGACGGCGGATCATGAAAAATTTATTTTAGGTCGAGGAAGATTTATTGAAGGCTTTGAGAAACAACTTGAGGGCAAAAAGGCGGGAGATGAATTTGAATTTTCTCTCACTGCTCCGGTTGAATATTGGGTGCCAGAATTACGAGGAAAGAAAATGGATTTCCGGATCAAAATATATCATGTTTACGAGAGACAGGTTCCGGAATTCACTGATGAATTTGCCAAGGAAGTAGGAAAGTTTGAGTCGGCGGATGGACTCAAGAAAAGTATTGAAGAGGGAGTGAGGAGTGAGAAAGAAGAAGTAGAGCGAGAGAAGGGAAAATTAAAGATAGTAGAAATTATTAATAGCAAGATGAAGGTGGATTTGCCGGATGCAATGGTGTCGCGGACGCTCCATCTCATGGTTGAGGAAGAGTTGCGTCGAGCGGATAAAAGCCAAGGCGATGCTCATGATCCAAAGCAGGTCGAAGAGCTCATGAAGAAATTGCGGCCAGAGGCAGAGAAGCGAGTCCGGAAACACCTTATTATTTACCGAATTGCTCTTGATCAAGACTTGAAACCAACAACAGAGGAAATTGAAGAGGAGGTAAGGCATCACGCACATGAGATAACACAAGGGGTGGATCAGAATCAGTTCTACGATTATGTTTTTGGGAAGGTCCAAAATAAAAAAGTTTTTGATTATCTAGCTTCTTTAAAATAGTTATTTTAATTTGGAGTTGCTAGTATAAAAAGATCTAATTTACGTTATTACCTATATGAAAAAAGAATTTGAACCACAGAATTATTTAGTGCCGACGGTGATTGAGAAGACTGCGATGGGGGAAAGAGCATATGATATTTATTCGCGACTTTTGAAGGAGCGGATTATTTTCCTTGCGGGGCCAGTAACAGACTCGATGGCGAATACGGTGATTGCTCAGTTGCTTTTTCTCGAGCATGAGGATCCAAAAAAAGACATTCAAATCTATATAAATACTCCAGGCGGATCGGTGACGGCGGGCCTTGCGATTTACGACACGATGCAGCTTGTGAAGCCGGATGTGCATACTATTTGTGTAGGCCTTGCGGCTTCGATGGGATCAGTCCTGCTGGCAGCGGGAGCAAAGGGAAAGAGATTTGCTTTGCCAAATGCGGAGATCATGATGCACCAGGTGATGGGCGGCGCGGAAGGACAGGCCACGGATATTGAGATTACTGCTCGGCAGATTATCAAGATTAAGGAACGGCTTAATTCTATTCTTGCTAAACATACCAGTCAGCAATATAGCCAGATTGAAAAGGATACAGATCGGGATTTTTATCTTAATCCAGAGGAGGCAGTGAAGTATGGAATAATTGATGAGATTATTACGGGGAAGAAATAATATTTTTTAGAAAAAGCTTCAATAGATAAAATGAGCTTTTTTCTTTTTGCAAAAAAGCCAGGATTTTTTTAGTATAGGGATACTTACTAGATAGATATGAAAAGGGATTTGGAAGGGGGTATTGAGAGGCTTTTTTGGGGAGTCAGCGAGGTTATTAATGAGGAGTCGCTCCGAGAACGGTTGCGGAGCGGTAAGAAATTGCGAGTGAAGTTTGGTATTGATCCGACTTCGCCCAAGATTCATTTGGGTCACTTGGTGCCACTTCTTAAACTGCGGCAGCTGCAGGAGATGGGACATAAAGTGATTTTGCTCATCGGGGATTTTACCGCGATGATTGGGGATCCATCAGATCGGGAGACGGTGCGGAAGCAAATTTCGGAGACTGAGGTGAAGGCGAATATGAAGACCTATATCAAGCAGGTGGGGAAGGTCTTGGATATGAAAAAGACGGAGGTGGCGTACAACAGCAAGTGGCTTAAGAAGTCCCTTTCTGATACGCTCTCGATTCTCAAAGAGGCGAGCTTGCAGCAGGTCTTGCATCGGGCGGATATTAAAAAGAGGATGGAGGCGGGGAATGAGATTTCATTACTTGAGATCCTCTATCCGGTGTTTCAGGGGTATGACTCGGTGGCGCTTAAGGCGGACATAGAGATTGGGGCGACGGATCAGAAATTTAATTTACTGATGGGGCGGCAACTCCAGAAGCGGCAGGGTCAAAAAGAACAGGATGTGATTATGATGCCGCTGCTTTTGGGTCTCGATGGCATGAAGAAAATGTCGAAGAGTTTTCAGAATGATATTGGAGTAGAGGAAGAACCGAATGAAGTTTTTGGAAAGGTGATGCGAATTCCAGATGAGCTTATGCCAAGCTACTTTGAACTTTTGACGGATGAAATATTTGATAGAGGTCAGTCGCCGCGGAATGAGAAGTTGAGACTGGCGACCCTTATTGTTGCTCGACTGCACGACGCAAAGAAGGCGGAAAAAGCAAGAGAGCACTTTATCTCGGTTTTTTCGAAGAAAGAAGTTCCAGGAGAAATAAAGGAGGTACAAGTGAGGGTTTCTTCTCTTTCTATTATTGAGGCTCTTTTGGTATGCGGGGTGGCATCAAGAGGAGAGGCGCGGCGGCTTATTTTACAGAAAGGAGTGCGAGTGAATCAGCGAGTGGTGGAATCGGATAAGGAAGAGATAGGGATAGGCAAGGAAGGAGTGGAGGTGCAGGTAGGGAAAAGAGGATTTTTTCGCTTACGTTCTTAATCCCTTTGCTTTTGTTGAAATTTTTACCTATTTTTGCTATAATCTGCAGAGATGAAAACGCGCACGAAGCAGAGGTTGAGTAAGTTTTTTGTGATATTTATCACAGTGGCTTTTATCTTAAGTTATGCCGCTTACTTATTGCCGGTGCCTGGGAGTAATATGACTAATAATATTCCTGATCAAGAGGTAGCAACTTCATCATTAACAAGAACAGTGGCTCAATAGTTTTTTAGCGGGTATCGTATACTGGTATTACATCGCCTTGCCATGGCGAAGAAGGGAGTTCGATTCTCCTTACCCGCTCACTTATTTTTTGAAATATTTTGCTTTCCTTTATCCACTCGTCCAAATTTTCATAAATGATTTATACTATGAAGGAAATGCTTAAGGGTCTATTATCTTTTTTTAGGAGGCCAAAGGTGCGGGTGGCAGTGGTCTCGGGAGGGCCGTCTTCGGAGTATGAGGTGTCTTTGAAGACCGCAAAGATGGTAATGAGCCGGCTTAAGAGCCAGAAATATCAGGCAGAGGAGGTGCGAGTGTCAAAGATGGGAAAATGGCCAATCTCTTTTAAGAAATTAAAGGAGGAATTTGATGTGGTGTTTATTGCCATGCATGGAGAATATGGAGAGGATGGGAAGCTCCAGGCAAAGCTTGAGAAGGAGAAGATTGTTTTTACTGGGTCGGGATCAAAGGCGAGCAAGCTTTCTATGGATAAGGCTCTTCTTTCAGAATTCTTGAAGAAAAAAGGAGTATTGATACCGGAGTTTGCCTTCCTTAAAAATCGGGCGCCAGTGAAAAACTTTGGGCCGGTGATCTGCGCGTGTTTACCACTGGTTGTGAAGCCATCGGATCGGGGGAGTAGTGTGGGGGTGACGATAGTTAACAAACTTACTGATCTTGCCCCAGCGATTTCAGAGGCGATGAAATATAGTTCAAATATCATGGTGCAGAAATATATTGCTGGGCGAGAATTGACCTGTGGGGTGATTGAAAAAGATGGGAAATTAATTGCTTTTCCGGTCACGGAAATTATTCCTAAGAAATCAAAATTTTTTGACTATAAGGCGAAGTATGTAAAAGGGGCGAGTGAGGAGATTACCCCAGCAAAGATTTCCCAAAAAGCGGCGGCGGAAGTGAAGAAGCAGTCTCTTAAGATTTTTAAAATGGCGAAGTGTCAAAGTTATGCCCGGATGGATTATATTTTGGGCGAGGATGGAAAGATTTATTTTCTTGAGATTAATACTTTGCCAGGTATGACGGAGACGAGTCTTCTGCCACAGGGAGCGAAGGCGCACGGAATTGAGTTTTCGTCTCTTCTCGATATTATTATTAGCAATGCACTCGATTAATTGGCAGGCACCAGAATACGAATATTACGAAAAAAAAGCTCATTGGTATTGGGCAGTGATTGGCACGAGCTTTCTTTTGCTTCTTTATTGTTATTTTTCGTCTAACCCACTTTTTGCAGTATTTGTCGTTTTATCGGCGGTCCTTATCATCTACTGGGGTAAGAAAGAACCAAGGATGATCGACTTTGAATTGAGCGAAGAGCATATTCGATTGAATAATAAAATTTATTCCTTAAAACTTTTTGATGCATATCATCTGGATTTTGATCATCTTGTTTTGCGCAAGAAAAGTCATCTCTTACCATATTTAAAAATTAGGATTCATGCCCAGGATAAGGAAGATATTGAGTATGCACTAGAACGGAAGCGTATGCCGACTTTTGAATATAATGAGACGGTGGAGGATGTTTTTTCCCATTTGATCGGATTTTAGAGAGAGTAGGGTAGATTTTTGGGTTTTTTCGTAGTAAAATTGGGAAATTATGCCCTTGTCGTTCAACGGATAGGACGCAAGATTGCGGATCTTGTAATAGAGGTTCAATTCCTCTCGAGGGCACCAAGAATAAGATAGTCCTCATAGCTCAATGGATCGAGCGTAGGCCTCCGAAGCCTGAGATCGTGGTTCGATTCCACGTGGGGACACACGAAATTTAGTCTCCACGTGGAATCGAACGGGAAGGGGTCGGGAAACGAAAGTTTCCCCTGGCGGATACCGTAAACCGAGGGGTTTACGAACACAGAAACTTTTCTCATAAAGAAAAGTTTCGAGTAGTGAGATTTTCCACGTGGGGACATCGCTTAAAGAAAATAAAACCCCTTTTCTTAAGAAAAGAGGTTTTATTTTCTTTAAGATCTTCGTTTTACATTTTTTTAGGGACGGAGATGCCGAGGAGGGAGAGGCCGCTTATGAGAGTATGGTTGATGGCAGAGAGAAGCTTTAGACGAAAGGCGAGGAGGTGTTTCTCCGGAGTTTTTAAGATAGAAGTCTCAGTGTAGTAGCGGCTCATAACGGTTGCTAGAGACTGAAGGTAGGAGATGAGAAGATGGGGAGAGGTATCATCAGTGCTTTGCTTTACCACTAAAGGATAGCGGGAAAGAAGAAGGGAAAGATCTTTTTCCAGCTGGGTAAGAGAGATATTTTTCCAGTCTTTGAGAGGAGAAGGTTTCTTAGCTTTTTTTAAGATATTTTGGATACGAACGGAGGCATATTGGATATATGGAGCGCTGTTGCCGACAAGACTGAGAGCTCGGTCGAGGTCGAAGTTGACGGTTTTTTCGTTGGTCTGGCTCAAAAGATTGTAGATGACGGCACCGTGGCCGATGGTTTTTCCTGCTCGATTTTCCGCTTCATCAAGGAGTTCATCAAAGCCGACAATATTGCCGGAGCGGGTAGACATTTTGCCACCTGCGAGATTCACAATACCGTAGACGATATTTTTAAACCTATTTTCTGGGTAGCCTAAGAGGCCGAGGGTTTTGATGAGTTGCTTGAAATAAAAACCTTGCTCTTCGGCAGTAATGATGAAAATTTTTTCAGGTTTGTATTTTTTATAGCGATAGATTTGAGTGGCGAGGTCGCGGGCGGAATAGAGAGAGGCGCCATCGGCTTTTTTGACCAAGTAGCTATTGAGATTGAAGTCTGTGAGATCAATCACGGTTGGGCCATTGGGAGTGTGACTCGCAATTTTCTTTTTGAGGAGAGATTTGATGACTGCTTCCATATAAGGTGTGTAAAAACTTTCTCCATGCCAGAAATCAAAAATGATGTTGAGTTTCTTGTAGCTTTTTTTGAAATCTTTGATGCTGGCCTCCCGAAACTTTTTCCAGAGGGCGAGGTAATGTTTATCGCCATCTTCCATTTTTTTGAAGATTTCGCGAGCTTTGTCGTGAATGGTTGGGTCGGTCTTAGCGGCTTCGTTTATTTTCACATAGAGATCAAAGAGATGTGTAGTGGGGGATTTGGCAAATGCTTTATCATCGCCCCAGAGAGTGTAGGCGAGGATGACGAGGCCATACTGCTTACCCCAATCCCCGAGCCAATTTTCGGTCGTGACTTTATAGCCTTGGGAAAGAAAGAGATTGTGAAGAGCCCGGCCAAGGAGCGTGTTGCGAAGATGACCAATATGGAGGGGTTTGGCAATATTAGGGCTACTGTATTCGAGAAAAATCTTTTTATTAGACTTTTTGCGGGCGCCAAAATTTTTACCAGATTTTTTGAGATCGGAGAATAGATTTTTAGCTACCAGGAGAGGATTGAAGGTGATGTTTACGTAGCGGCCGGAGATGATGAGGCTTTCTATTTCTTTTATTTTTTTCTTTTTAAGAATATTTTTTATGCTTTCAGGGTCAGTCTTAAAGCAGGGCAGAGCAAGGTCAGCATGGATTTCAGCTGGGGGAAAAATTGGAGTGATACCGGTCACTTTGGTGATTTGGGCAAGAATTTTTTCCAGAGAGTATTGGTTCATGTAGTAAAAATAATGGCATTTTTTAGTGTTTTTTTCAATAAATCATAAAGTCTATGAAGGGTGATGTGATATACTATTTCTATGAATGAAACTCAAATGAATCCACTGCGACTAGGGGCGATGGTGTGTGGGGTTTTTCTTCTTTTATTTTTTGCGAGAGGTGGGGGAGGGGTGGCGCTTAAAGCGGCGGATGAGATGGGGAAGCAATTAGGATTAAATGCGAGAGGATATGGGGTGAGCGTGTGTGATAAGGTGTATGTAGAAAATGGGGTTTTTTGTTTAGAGTCTAATGGTTTTTGTGTTTGTGGGGTGGAAAAATAGCCCATACTTTTGGCTGATTTTGCGATTTTTTATTTCGGCAAGTCTTCACATACCACCACTTAGTATGTTTCGGGTTTGTCCTCAGAAATAAATCGCAAATTCGACTCAAAAATATTTCGTTTTAAATTTACGCGATTTAAATTATCTTATTTAATGGTTTTATTTGCTATTTGGAGAGGGATGAGGTAATTAGTATATATGGATAAGATTATTTGGATTGTGATTGCGGTGGCAACGGCGCTCTTTTTGTACGTCATTGCTATCTATAATAATTTGGTAAAGATGGTGAATCGGGCAAAGGAGGCTTGGGCGGACATTGATGTGCAGCTCAAGCGTCGGTATGACTTGGTGCCAAATCTCGTAGAGACGGTGAAGGGATATGCTAAGCATGAGCGAGAGGTGCTTGAGGCGGTGATTGAAGCGCGGGCAAAGGCGATGGGGGCGAAGGGAATCAAAGAGCGGGAGGAGGCGGAAGCGGGACTTACCGGGACGCTCAAGTCTCTTTTTGCTCTTTCAGAGAATTATCCGACTTTGAAAGCAAATGAAAATTTTTTGGAGCTACAGCGAGAGCTCTCGGATACTGAAAATAAGATTCAATCAGCGAGAAGGTTTTATAATACTAATGTGAGGGATCTTTCAATTGCGATTGAATCATTTCCTTCAAATGTAGTGGCGTCATCGTTTGGATTTGAGAAGATGGAAATGTTTGAAATTGAAAATCTTCCGGAAAGGGAGGTGGTGAAGGTAAGTTTCTAGTTTCCCAACCATTTATTTTTGAATTATATGGCAGCGTCTTTGTATAAGGAGCAGGATCGGAATGTCTTGAAGACGTGGTTTTTCATGGCTTTGTACGTAGCCCTTTTTCTCATTCTTGGTTGGGCGCTTTCGGGCTATTATGGGAACACTCAGATCCTTTTTATCGCGGTAGGGTTCTCATTAGTAATGAATTTTTTTGCGTATTTTTATTCCGATAAACTGGCTCTTGCGTCAGCGGGGGCGGTAGAAGCCTCAAGGGAGAAATATGAAAGACTGCACGAGACAGTAGAAAACTTGGCAATTACCGCGGGACTGCCAAAGCCACGGATCTACATCATTAATGATCCGGCACCAAATGCTTTTGCAACAGGGAGAGATAAGAATCATGCAGCGGTGGCAGTGACGACGGGTATTCTGCAGAGATTAGACCGAGTGGAGCTTGAAGGGGTGTTAGCACACGAATTAGCTCATATTGGAAATAGGGATATCCTTCTTTCTTCTATTGTAGTGGTCTTGGTGGGGGTGGTGTCGTTTATTGCTGATATTTTCTTACGGAACATGTTTTTCCGGGGGAATGACGACGATCATAAAGGAGGAGCCTTGCTTTTACTTCTTCAGGTAGCGCTTATTGTTATTGCGCCTATTGTGGCTACTTTGATCCAACTTGCTATCTCGCGTCGCCGGGAGTTTTTGGCAGATGCGACCGGTGCGCTTCTCACTCGTTATCCAGAAGGTTTGGCATCTGCACTCCAGAAGATAGCGGAAGATCACCACCCGCTGCGGCGAGCAAGTATGGCGACGGCGCATCTTTTTATTTCTAATCCGTTAAAAGATAGACGAGCGGCAAATTTTCTTGCACGGATATTTTCTACTCATCCGCCAACTTCGGAGCGAGTTCGAAGGTTGTTGGGAAAATAATAGGCTTGTATTCTAGAAGATTTTTCAGTTTTTTTAGTTATTTTTTTCTAGGGTGGAAAGAGAGAGGAGAATTTTGAGGTCGATGTCAGAGTTGACACCTAAGGATTCGGCAGGAGGGAGAGGGAGGGAAAGAATGGGAAGGTTTTTTTTGCAGGCGACGGCGAGGCAGTCAGTGAGATAGAGCTCGTGTTGAGTGTTGTCGCTTGTGAGGGAGGGGAGGGCTTTTTCCAGAAAAGAGCGGGAGAAAAGGTAGATGCCAGGATTTACTTCATGGATTTTTAATTCATCTTCTGTGGCATCTTTAGCCTCGGTGATTTTTAGGAAATTTTTGGTCTCTTGATCACGGAGAATGCGACCGTAGCGGAGAAAAGCGGAGTAGGGAGGATCGAAGTGGGGGGTGATGGTGGTGAAGAGGGTAATGGCAGGAGTAGTGGAGAGGTGAAGATTAACGATTTTTTCTAAAGAATCTTTGCTCACCATTGGCATATCACCATAGAGGACGAGAATATGATCACTTTTTATGAAAGGAATGGCGGAGAGAGTGGCGTGGCCGGTGCCAAGTTGCTCTTTTTGTAAAGCGTAGGTGTAGGTGGGGCCGCAGGCGGTTTTTACTTTTTCACTTTTATAGCCGACGACAATGATGGTATGAGCGGGAATGGAGAGGGAATGAATGGTTTCAAGAAGATGACTTATAAGAGGCTTACCGGCTAACGGATGAAGGACTTTCGGCAAAGATTGATCTGACATACGGGTGCCACGGCCAGCGGCGAGAATGATGATATCAATTGATGGGGGAGACATAGGATAGAGTATGGTGGTTCTTTGGGAATGAGTAAATGATTTGGAAAAGCCTTTTTTTTTTGGTATTCTCTACCTACTTTGTTTTGTTTGGAGAGGTGCCTGAGTGGCCTAAAGGAACAGTTTGCTAAACTGTGGTGTCGTAAGATGCCCCGAGGGTTCGAATCCCTCCCTCTCCGCCAGTTAGGAAATTGGGGCGAATTGGCAAGCACACGCCAGCCGATTTTCCCTTCAAATTGGAATTTTTTATCTTTCAAAATGAAGTTCGAGCCGATATTTTTTAGGAATGCTCGGATTTCTTGATTGTCGCTTTGCGACAAAAGAATTTTGGCTTGGCTACTGGCTAAAATCATTTCTTTCATCGGTTCGAGCCAATTATTTCCTTTTTGTTCAAAATCTTTTATTTTTTGTTGAATGTCCAGCTTCTCGTTGAGAAGTTTTTGTTTTTTCTGCTGGTATTCCTCTGGTTCAAGACCTTTTCCGCCAATAAACAGCTCAAGCAGGTTTTCGGCTTTGGCTTCAATTTCTGTTTTCTTGGCTTGAAGATTTTGAACAAAAACATTCGTTTCTTCTCTGGCTTGCTCTTTTTCTTTGTCTATCTCGGTAAGCATATTATTTGCCCAATCATCAGGCAAAGAAACTTTTTGAATAATTCCTTTCATCTGTTCAACAAGATTTTCTTCCCGCAAATATTTTTCATTACAAGTCCGCTTTTTCTTAGTGCAACGATAATAGTGATGTCCTTTTTGTTTTTCGGCAGTTATGAGGCAGTCGCAATTTCCACACTTCATCAGTCCAGAAAAAGCAAATTCGTGTTTTCTTTTGCGTTTCTTTTTCCCTCGGTTGCTCATTACTTGTTGAACAGAATCAAAAAGTTTCTTGGAAATAATTGGCTCGTGTGTTCCGTCATAAATTTCACCGTTGAAAGAAAATACTCCGTAATAAATCGGATTTTGCAATAGTCGCTGGACACAGGAAACAGAAAGAACATTGCCTTTGTAGCTTCTTAGCCCCGCTTGATCCAAAACTATGGCAAGAGCCTTTAGTGTATATTCGCCTGTTGCGTAAAGTTCAAATGCTTTTCTGACAAATGGTGCTTTTTCGCTATCAATATCAATCGCCCTTGTCTTTGGATTATTGGAATATCCAAGCGGGGCAAAGTTTGGCCAAATTCCTTTTCGCAGTTTTGCCCGATGACCTCGTTTGATATTTTCGCTTAGATTGTCTATGTAATACTTGCTTTGGCCAAAGGCAATGTTCATCATAAATTTCCCTTGTGGCGTGCTATCAAACCAAAATGTCGGAAACTTCAAATCTTTAATTTTTCCTGTGTCCAGCAGATAAATGATTTTCCCTCCGTCTATTGAGTTTCTAGCTAGTCGGTCAGGATGCCAAGCCAAAATTCCTTGGGCTTCGCCCTTTTCAATCCGAGCGAGCATTTCGCCGAACACAGTTCGGCCAGGTTCTTTGGCAGTTTTTGCCTCGCTAAGCGAGGCGACGATTTCAAGTTTTTCTTTGGCGGCAAATTCTTTTAGCTCAGCAAGCTGAGCTTCAATACTTAAAACTTGTCTTTCTTCACTGTCCGTTGATTTTCGAGTGTATATAAAATATTTCATAACTACTCCTTAAAAATTAAAAATGAAAATTCGGGAAGCCCGCTTTTGGCCAGCCCCTTCGGGGCAAAGATAAAAAATTCCAATTTGAAGGGAAAATCGGCTGGCGTGTGCTTGCCAATTCGCCCCAATTTCCTAACTGGCGGTGTGCTTTCGAAAAAATTCGAACTGATTTCGCCCAAAATTTGTAGAGCGGGCGGAATTCCCCCCAGACCCTCCTTCCGCCCGCCCGCAGAAGCGACCCTTTCGGATTGAAAAAACTGCCAAAGAACCTGAAAAAATATCGGCTCGAACTTCATTTTGGGCCAAAAGCGGGCTTCCCTCATTTTTATCATAACGGACTTTTAATATTTTTTAGCATTGGATTAGTAACCTGCGTATATCTTTGGGTTGTTCTGATATTTTGATGTCCAAGAAGCTCTTGCACATAACGCACATCAGTTCCGTTTTCCAGCAAATGAGTAGCGAAGGAATGTCTAAGTGAATGAAAAGTGGCGTCTTTTTTTACACCCGAATCCGCGAGCGAATTTTCAAAAACTTTCTGTGCTGTTCTTGTAGTTAACTTTCCACCTCGCTCACTTGCAAAGACAAAATCATTTCCTGCCTTTCCTGCAACCAAATTTTTCAAACTATCAATCAAACTTTCCGGCATTACACTTATCCGGTCTTTTTGTCCTTTTGCCTGTTTAATATGCACAGTTAGTTCTTCAAAATCTAAATCTTGTACTTTTAGAAATACAACTTCACTTACCCTTAGCCCTGCTCCATAGGCGAGTGATAACAAAAGTTTATGCTTTGCATTTTTAGTTGATTCTAAAATCCTGTTTACTTCGCTTCTCGACAAAACAGTAGGTAAGCTCTTTGGTTTTTTAGCAGATTGAATTTCGATTTTTCGGTTATCTTTCCGCACATTACGGTAGTAAAACTTGATAGCACTTAAAAACAAATTTCTGCTTTGAGGTGAAATGTGCTTTCTCTCACATTGGAGCAAAAAGTTTCGAACATTTTCCTGATCAAGCTTTGTAAAATCTCTACCCTTAAAAGAAAAGTATTCTCGCAAGCCATAAAGGTAGCTTTTTATAGTTTTGGGGCTATAATTCTTGATTTTCAGTTCTCGCTCTGTTCTTTGAAGTTCTGTTTGCATAATTCCTTGAAAATGTTATATTTAATATGTTGTGATATTATCATTATTTCGCATAATACGCAATCTAGTGTATTGTTTACGCATAAAGGTTCGTATAATAACGAGTTATGTGAAATAGCCAGAAATTTCTTTATTATTTTTAAGATTTTTTGGCAATTAATTTCAGGTCGAACATAGCTTGTGATATAATTTAAACATTATTATTAACCAACAAAATTATGAGCATTGAAAAAATGGGTGGTGGTTCGCCCGAAAAAGAACAAGCGACAGAAATCCAAGTACACGCCGGAACAAGACTCGAAGACGCGGTTAATCAGCTGCTCGATTTTCGCGAACGTGGTGAATCGGTTTTCTGCACCTTTAATGGCCACAAACTTTTTTCAGCGAACGTGACAATGGATTCCGCATTTCTTGAAATAATTGGAAAGACCAAGGCGGATGCTGACAAGGAACAAAAGGAATGGATAGAGAATTATAAACATGAAACGGAAGAAAACGCTCGACGGGCTGAAGCTAAAATCCCAAGTTGGATTGAAATGGGAAAAACTTTGGGCATTGATCCTGCCCTGACAGAGGATTGGGAGAAAATGGTAAAAGGACGTGCTGGTGATCTCTATCATGGAATGGAGCTAGATGCAGCGATAGTTGTTATGCAAAAACTTAATAGTGGAGCTACTGCGAAGGACATTAAAGAGACACTTGACGATCAAGGTCATTCTGGTGCTTCATATGGCATGGTACGTTGGATTGTTGAGACATTTGCATCACGCGGTAAGGATATTTTTGAGGAAATTGACAAAACAGAAAAATAAATTGCCAAAAAAATAATAAGGAAAAGAAATTTCTGGCTACATCACATAACAGCGTGTATCTGGCTACGGAAAATTGGCGTTAATTGAATCCATATGGAGTGCCAATTTTCCTCCGCCCAAATCCCGCACTAATTTTTGTGGGATTTGGCTGGAGAGCGTGTAAATAGGTATTCGCTATAATTATCATCGTTAATTTTTATCAACGAAAATTAGTGCGGCACTTCAGATACACGCAAACGTTATGTGAAATAGCCAGAAATTTCTTTATTATTTTTAAGATTTTTTTGGCAATTTATTTCAGGTCGAACATAATTTGTGGTATAATTGAGTCAGTTTAATAATTAACCTACTAAATTATGCAAATATTAAAAATGGATGGTTCCACATCCGAAAAGTTT
>Ga0194128_10001615_pt1 | contig 38780 bp, 38 predicted proteins | sample TA2KigCa65mmetaG_FD_148650 | JGI IMG/M metagenome (GOLD analysis project Ga0194128, IMG submission 148650) | Freshwater microbial communities from Lake Tanganyika, Tanzania - TA2015037 Kigoma Deep Cast 65m | ecosystem: Environmental > Aquatic > Freshwater > Lake | place: Tanzania: Lake...
GCGAGAAGCCGCTTCGGCTTCGCGTTCTCCTCCTCCAGCACCTTCAGGCGCCGCGCCCCGGACACGTCCATGCCGCCGAACTTCCCCTTTCAGGCGTAGAACGTGGCCGTGCTGATGCCGTGCTTGCGGCCGACCTCCGCCGTCTTCTCACCCGCCTCCTGCTCCCGCAGGAGCCCAATGATCTGCTCTTCCGTGAACCTCGATCGCTTCATCCGTCCGGTCCCTCCTGGGTTGCCGGACTCCGGCTTCACATGGAGGAAGGCGCAGGGGGCTGGTCAGGGTCTCGATGTCCGCCGCGCTTCGGTTCTCGAACGTGTAGCGCACGCGCACGCCATCGCGCGCGACGATCAGGTCCTCGTCCACCAGGGCGATGGCATCGGTCTCGGTCAGGGCCAGACCGCCGGCCGCGAACGCCGCGGTCGAATCGTTGGCGTGCGCGTTCGTGCTCCAGCCGGCCGCTAGAACCGCCGCCGCCAGCAGCGCGACCCGTCGGGTCACGGCGGGTCTCAGGCGGCTTGCGTCTCGATGCCGTGGGTCTTGAGCAGGTCGGCCAGCTCGCCGGTCTGGTACATCTCGCGCACGATGTCGCAGCCGCCAACGAACTCGCCCTTCACGTAGAGCTGCGGGATGGTCGGCCAGTCCGAGAAGCTCTTGATCCCTTCGCGCAGCGACGGATCGCTCAGCACGTCGACGCCCTTGAAACGGACGCCGAGCGCCGAGAGCACCTGAACCACGGCGGCCGAGAAGCCGCACTGCGGAAACACCGGCGTGCCCTTCATGAACAGCACTACCGGCGCGTCGCCGACTTCCTGGCTGATCCGATCGTGAACGGGATTGTTAGGCTGCCTCATGGCATGAACCTCGAAGATGCGGGGGGAGGACTACTGGTCGTCGGGGACGGCGGTCTGCAGGGCGAGCGCGTGCAGTTCGCCGCCCATGCGGCCCTGCAGCGCGCGGTACACCATCTGGTGCTGCTGCACGCGGGACTTGCCCTTGAACGAGGCGGAGACCACGCGCGCCGCATAGTGATCGCCATCGCCGCGCAGGTCGTCGATGGCGACGACCGCGTCCGGGAAGGCTTCGCGGATCAAGCGCTCGATCTCGCCGGCCGGCATGGGCATGACGGTACTCCCGCCCTAGTCGTTCTCGCCCATCAAGGCCGGGAACCAGCCCTCGTGGGCGTTGCGAAGGCTTTTCAACGATATAGGTTCGCCGTCGAGTCCTGTCAACGCGTCGCCCCCGACAGTGCCGACCACGCACGCCGGGATGCCCTGGTTCTCGGCCTCGGCGACGATGGCCTTGGCCTCGCCGGGTGTCGCGGTCACGAGGTAACGGCTCTGGTCCTCGGCGAACCACCAGCCGTGGGACGGCAGGTCCTCGGGCGCGGGCGCCAGAGCGACGCCCAGGTCGCCGGCCAGGGCCATCTCGGCGATGCCGACCAGCAGGCCGCCGTCGGACAGATCGTGACACGCCGAGACGCGCCGGCCGCGGATCAGACCGCGCACGAAATCGCCGTGGCGCAGCTCGACCGCCAGGTCCAAGGCCGGTGGGGCGCCGTCGTCGCGGGCGCAGATCGCGCCGAGCCACAGCGTCGCACCCACGTGGCCCCGCGTCGCGCCGATCAGCACGACCGGCTCCCCCGCGCGCTTGAACGCGATGATCGCCATGGCGTCGAGATCGTCGATCAGGCCGACGCCGCCCACCGTGGGCGTCGGCGGGATCGAGACGCCGTTGGTCTCGTTGTAAAGCGAGACGTTGCCCGAGACGACGGGGAAGCGCAGCGCCTCGCACGCGGCGGCCATGCCCTCGACGCAGCCGGCGAACTGCCCCATGACCTCGGGCCGCTCGGGGTTGCCGAAGTTCATGCAGTCGGTAATGGCCAGTGGTTGGGCGCCGACCGCGGTCAGGTTGCGCCAAGCCTCGGCGACCGCCTGGGCGCCACCCACATAGGGGTCCGCCAGACAATAGCGCGGCGTCACGTCGGCGGTCAGGGCGAGCGCGCGGCCAGTGCCGTGGATGCGCACCACCGCCGCGTCGCCACCCGGGCGCTGCACGGTGTCGGCCATGACCATATGGTCGTACTGCTCCCAGACCCAGCGTCGCGAGGCCAGGTGCGCGCCGCCCATCAGGCGCACCAGCGCCTCGCCGTCGCCGACGGGAGCCACCACGTCCTCCGCCGCCAGGATTGCACGGGGCGGCGTGGCGACCCACGGCCGGCGGTAGACCGGCGCGGCGTCGGCCAGGGGCGCCAGCGGCAGGTCGGCCACGGTCTCGCCGGCCACGCGCAGCACCAGCCGGCCGGTACCCGTGATCCGGCCGATGACCGCGAAGTCCAGGTCCCACTTGTCGAAGATGGCGCGCGCGCGGTCCTCGGCGCCGGGGCGCAGCACCATCAGCATGCGCTCCTGGCTCTCGGACAGCATGATCTCGTAGGCGTTCATGCCGGTCTCGCGCATGGGCACGCGGTCAAGCTCCAGCTCGATGCCGACATTGCCCTTGCTCGCCATCTCGACCGACGACGAGGTCAGGCCCGCTGCGCCCATGTCCTGGATCGAGATGATGGCGTCGGTCGCCATAAGCTCGAGGCACGCTTCCAGCAGCAGCTTCTCGGTGAACGGATCGCCGACCTGCACGGTCGGACGCTTGGCCGCCGCCTGGTCGTCGAACGCGGCCGAGGCCATGGTTGCGCCGTGGATGCCGTCGCGCCCGGTCTTGGCGCCGACGTAGACCACAGGGTTGCCGATGCCCGCTGCCGCCGACGTGAAGATGCGGTCGGCGCGCGCGAGCCCGACGGTCATGGCGTTGACCAGGATGTTGTCGTCGTAGCCGCCGTCGAACACGGTCAGGCCGCCCACGGTGGGCACGCCGATGCAATTGCCGTAGCCGCCGATGCCGGCGACCACGCCGGCAACCAAGTGCCGCGATTTCGGATGGTCGGGCGCGCCGAAGTGCAGCGCGTTCAGGTTGGCGATGGGCCTGGCGCCCATGGTGAACACGTCGCGCAGGATGCCGCCCACGCCCGTCGCCGCGCCCTGGTACGGCTCGATGTAGGAGGGGTGGTTGTGGCTCTCCATCTTGAAGACGGCGGCCAAGCCGTCGCCGATGGCGATGACGCCCGCGTTCTCTCCCGGCCCCTGGATGACCCAGGGAGCTTGCGTGGGGAACTGGCGCAGCCAGACCCTGGACGACTTGTACGAGCAGTGCTCGCTCCACATGGCCGAAGCGACGCCCAGTTCGGTCATGGTCGGCTCGCGGCCGATGGCGTCGACCAGCACGCGGTACTCGTCAGCGCTGAGGCCGAGTTCGCGCGCGACCTGGGCCATGGGCATGTTGAATCGTGTCACGCCAGTGCCTCGACGAGGGACTCGAACATCGCGCGCCCGTCGGTGCCGCCGAGCCGGATATCGGCCAAGCGTTCCGGGTGTGGCATCAGGCCCAGCACCGTGCGGGTCTCGTTGAACACGCCGGCGATGTTGCGCGCCGAGCCATTGGGATTGGCCCCGGCGGTCGGTTCGCCCTCGGGCGTGACGTAGCGGAACGCGACGCGGCCCTCACCTTCCAGCCGGTCGAGCGTCGCCGCGTCGGCCACGTAGTTGCCGTCGTGATGGCCGACGGGAATGCGCACCACCTGGCCCTGGGCGTAGCGCGCGGTGAACACGGTCTGGCTCTGCTCGACACGCAGGTGCACGTCGCGGCAAACGTACTTGAGGCTGGCGTTGCGCAACAGAGCGCCGGGCAGCAGCCCGGCCTCGCACGCCACCTGGAAGCCGTTGCAGATGGCCAGCACGGGCGTACCGGCGGTCGCGCGCTCCTTGACCGCTCGCATGATCGGCGAATGCGCTGCCATGGCACCGGGGCGCAGGTAGTCGCCGTAGGAGAACCCGCCGGGCAGCACGATCAGGTCGAGCGGCGGGACGCTGGATTCCTTGTGCCACAGCACCACGGGCTCGCCGCCCGAGGCCGCGCGCAGGGCGACCATGACGTCGCGGTCGCAGTTCGAGTCGGGAAAGACGACGACCCCCGCCTTCACGCCCGCCTCGCTCCGCCTTGCGTTAGGTTGTTGTCAGCCGACGCCGTCCAGTTCGATCGCGTAGCTCTCGATCACCGGATTGGCCAGCAGATCCTTGCACATGCGCTCCACCTCGGCGGCGGCGCGCCTGCGGTCCTTCTCGTCGATGTCGAGCTCGATCAGCTTGCCCTGGCGCACGCCGCTGACGCTCGTGTAACCGATGCGCCGCAGCGAATCGCCGATCGCCTTGCCCTGCGGGTCGAGCACGCCGTCCTTCAGCGTGATATGCACGCGCGCCTTCACCCCGACGCCGTCTGTTCGCGCATCTCGCCCGGCTGCAGGATGCCGAGCCGCTTGGCGACCTCCTGGTAGCCCTGCTCGACCTGGCCGAGGTTGCGGTCGAAGCGGTCCTTGTCCATCGGCTCGCCGGTCGAGATGTCCCACAGCCTGCAGTTGTCCGGGCTGATCTCGTCGGCGATGACGATGCGCATGTCCTCGTTCTGCCACAGGCGGCCGAACTCCAGGCGGAAGTCGACCAAGCGGATGCTGACCCCGATGAACAGGCCGCTCAGATAGTCGTTCACCCGCAGCGCCAGCGCCATCATGTCGTCCAGGTCCTGGGGCACGGCCCAGCCGAACGCGGTGACGTGCTCCTCGCACACCAGCGGAAACCCCAGCTCCTCGGACTTGTAGTAGTACTCGACGATCGAGCGGGGCAGGGGCTGACCCACCGGCAGGCCCAGCCGCCGCGCCAGCGACCCGGCCGCGCAGTTGCGTACCATCAACGTGATGGGGATGATCTCAACTTCCTTGACCAGTTGCTCGCGCATGTTCAACCGACGCATGAAGTGTGTCGGGATGCCCACCTCGTTGAGCCGGGTCATGATGAACTCGGAGATCCGGTTGTTCAGAACCCCCTTGCCCGTGATGACGCCCTGGCGATCGGCCGCCGCGGCGTCGTCCTTGAAGTATTGCACGAGGGTGCCGGGCTCCGGTCCCTCGAACAGGATCTTCGCCCGGCCCTCGTAGACTTGTCTGCGGCGGCCCATGATCGTCGTCCCCTGCGCGATGACGCGCGGAACCAAAAAAGACGCGTTCGGCGGCCCCGGAACCGGGTGCCGCCCACGCGCCGACCTTAGTCGATATGGTCGGCGAACTCAATGGCGCAAGGCCACGCTGATGTCCCGATACGGTACGCCAGTCGGTGGACCGTCCGCATAGCGCCAGTGCCGGGCGCCATCGGCCCCGAGCGCGATCAGCGACGAGGAAACCGTGCCGAATCCACCGGTTAGCGGGATCGTCATGGCGCCCTGTGGGCCATCGGCCGGGTCGTGGTCGGTGCTGGCGATCAGGCCGACCCAGGCGTCCCAGTCGTTAGGTGGGGCGGGGGGCGCGGCGGCGCGGAAGCGGGGCAGGTGGCGGCGAATCCGGGCGCTGGCGGTGTCGTTCAGATCGTGGGCCGTCAGCATCGCGACGCCCTCGGGCACGGGCTGCCGTTCGACCGCGTCCGAGCCCTCGGCGAGCCGCAGCCAGAACGCCTGGCCGCAGTCGGCGACCAGCAGGTTGAATGGCCGATAGGCCGCGCCGTCGAGCGCCGAGATGGCGGCCGCGCCGGATGCCGCGTCGCCGTGGGCAAGGGCGGCGAGCGGCAGCGCGCCGCGGCTTGCCTTGCCCGGCGCCGGCCCCAGGCTGCCGACCCGGTTCATCACCGCGGCCAGCACACCCGCGCGGTTGAGCCCGAGCCACGTGCCGCCGGCCAGCGCGTCGCGCCCAGCCCAGACGCCCGGATGCCCGGGCCAGTGGGCGGCTGGCGGCAGGCTGGGCCTGGATGCCATCTCGTCGCGGTTGGCGGCGACGATCAGGGGCCAGGCGTGGCCGGGTCGGCGCAGGATGACGACGGTGCACATGGCGGGGTGGCGCACGCCCTTCGCGCGGCCTATATGTGAGGCATCACGGGCAGTGCGCCGGGGCCTTGGCGCCCGGCGCGCCGGGCAACGGATGGGGGACACCAGCGGTCATGAGCGTGTTCGACAAGCGCGAGAAGGATGCCGAGGCCAAGTTCAAGCATGACCAGGACCTGCAGTTCAAGGCGACCAACCGGCGCAACAAGCTGCTGGGCCTGTGGGCGGCCGAGCTGATGGGGCTCAGCGGCCAGGCGGCCAACGACTACGCCATCAGTTTGGTTCAGGCGGACTTCCAGGAAGCCGGCGACGCCGACGTGGTGCGCAAGGTTCTGGCCGACCTGGGCGCCAGGAACGTCGCGGTCGACGAGCACAAGGTGCGCAAGCGCATGGCCGAGTTGATGGACGAGGCCAAGCGCCAGATCATGAGCGATTAGCGCGCGACCTTTGACGCCGCGGGTCGCGGCCGACGACGCTGTGCATCGACCCCAGGTGCCGTGTCGACACATCCGGGCCCGCCGGCCCTTCGTGGGCCGCTGCGCGGCCGCCTCAGGGCGGACGGGGTCGTTCATGGGCTCACGCACACCCCGCTGGTGCTGAGGCGCGCGCCGAAGGCGCGCCGCGAAGCACCGGTCCTTCGTCAACCAAGACGGCCTGGGGATGATGGGCAGGATCGCTCCGATCCTGCCGACGCCGATCAGCTCAGGTTCGCGGATCTGGATGTCGCCGACGTCGACATTGCCGGCCAGCACGTTGGCGATGACGCTGTAGCCGGCGGTGGCGGTGTCGGCGTCGAAACAGAGGTTGCCGTCGTTCTCAAGGAAGATGAACACCGGTGCATTCGCCGCCGTGCCGGAATTCGTGCCGTCGTAGGAATCGGCGATGAAGAAGAAGCGCGACGGATCCAGCGCGCCTTCCGCCAGGCCGAACGCGCCGCCATCGAACACGAACTTGTCCACGCCCGGCTCAAAATCGAAGATGAAGTCGCCGAACGTGCCGTTGTTGAACGTCTGCGCCGCCTATTTGGCGCCGCCGCCGCCGTCGAGCCGGCCGCTGTCGTCCGAGAGTTGCGGCACATAGAGCTTGTTGAGCGCATCCAGCAGCGGGTTCGGCCCCAGCAGCCCGAGAGGAACGCGATATCCACGCCGAACGGATCGTCCTCGCCGCCGGCGTTGGTGACGTTGGTCGCGCCGTCGTCGGAACCGGCGGTGTAGTCCTCGCTCTCCCGGTCTTCATCGCCTTCGGTGTCGCCGCCCGACGGGTCGTAGACCAGCTCGTCCACCACCATGCGCGCGTTGGCGCCCAGCAAGAACGAGGTGTTGTCGACGAACACGACGCCGAGCGCCGAACCGTCGCCCAACTCCAGCACGTCGCCCTGCTGGATCGGCGCATCGAGCGCGAGCGTGACGCGCGTGCCGTCCACGCGCGTGGCGACCGCCGTGCCGTCCAAGTCCGTCACGCGGCCGATGGCCACGTCGGCGGATGCCGCGGTCTGGGCGAACTGGCCAGGGGCCAGCGGCCCCGCCACCCGGGCGACCACGTCGCCGTCGAGCCTGAGCCCGTCCAGGGTCGTCAGGCCCGCCGGTTCGGCGGATGCGAAAAAGTCGCGCACCACGATGGTGGCGTCGCCCGCGCCCTCGATGACCGGGTCATGGCCCTCGCGCGCGAACGCGGCCCCGGTCAGCGAGGCATCGACCGGCAGGGGCAGGACTGACGCGGACGCGCCGCCGAGCCCCAGGGGACGTGATGCCTGGCTCTCGATTTAGGGGTCAAGCGACGAACGATCCGTGGCAGTCAAACTCATGACGCGTGCCTCCTCGTGACCCCCCAGTCCCGACTTAACGGATCGTAAACGAAGAACGCCTGCCCGGTAATGCGTCGAGATGCCGCGAGCGCAGGAATTTCAAGGAATTAGGCGCCGAAGACGCGGCGGAACACCGTATCCACGTGGCGCGTGAAAGGCACCAGATCGAACAGCGCGTCCAGCGCGCCCGGACCCAGCCGTGACATCAGGGCGGCGTCGCCGGCGATGCGATCACGAAAGCTACCGCCCTCGCGCCACGTCGCCATGGCGTGGCGCTGCACCGCGGCGTAGGCGTCCTCGCGGCTGATGCCCGCCTGGGTCAGGGCCAGCAGCACCCGTTGGGAAAATACCAGCCCACCCAGGCGGTCCAGGTTCGCGCGCATGGTCTCGGGGTGGACGACCAGCCCCTCGATGAGTTTCGCGGCGCGGTCGAGCGCGAAATCGAGGGCCGTGGTGGCGTCGGGGGCGATCACCCGCTCGACGGACGAATGGGAAATATCCCGCTCATGCCACAGGGCGACGTTTTCCAGCGCCGGCACCACGGTGCCGCGCACCAGGCGCGCCAGCCCGGTCAGGTTCTCCGACAGCACCGGGTTGCGCTTGTGCGGCATAGCCGAGGAGCCCTTCTGGCCCGGCGTGAACGGCTCCTCGGCCTCGCGCACCTCGGTGCGCTGCAGGTGGCGGATCTCGGTCGCCAGGCGCTCGATGCCGGCGGCGGTCACGGCAAGCGCGGCGAAGTAGGCGGCGTGGCGGTCGCGCGGGATGACCTGGGTCGAGACCGTCTCGACCGCCAGCCCCAGCGCCGCCGCGACGTGCTTCTCGACCGCCGGGTCGACGGTGGCGTAGGTGCCGACCGCGCCCGAGATCGCGCAGGTCGCCACCTCGGCCCGCGCCGTGCGCAGGCGGTCGCGGTCGCGGCGGAACTCGGCGTAGTGCCCGGCCAGCTTGAGCCCGAAGGTGGTCGGCTCGGCGTGCACGCCGTGGCTGCGCCCGACGCACAGGGTGCGCGCGTGTTCACGCGCGCGCGTCTCCAGCGCGGCCATGACACGTTCGACACCCTGGATGAGCAGGTCGGCGGCTTCAACGAGCTGCACCGCGAAGGCGGTGTCGAGCACGTCCGACGAAGTCATGCCCTGGTGCAGGAAGCGCGCTTCGGGGCCGACATGCTCGGCGACGCTGGTCAGGAAGGCCAGCGTGTCGTGCTTGATCTCGCGCTCGATGGCGTCGATGCGCTCGGCGTCGAAGCCGCCGCGCGCGCGGATCGCCGCGGTGGTGCCGGCCGGGATGGTGCCCTGGGCCTCCATGGCCTCGGCGGCCAGGGCCTCGATCCGCAGCATGATCCGGAACCGGTTGTCGTTGGTCCAGATTGCCGCCATCGCGGGGCGGGAGTAGCGCGGGATCACGCGGGGCTCCGACGTTGCGAAGGCGCGGACGTTACCATGGCGGGCGCCCGACCCGCGAACCTTCTCTGGCCCTTCCGGCCGTCAGGGGCCGGCGCGCCGGCTGCTGGTGGTCAGCCAGACCCCGGCGATGACCACGGCGATGCCGACCGCGTGGTAGGGCCGCGGCGCCTCGCCCAGGAACGCGATCGCCATGATCGCGCCGAACACCGGGATCAGGTGGACGAAGATGGCCGACCGGTTCGGCCCCAGGGCGGCGACGCCCCGGTTCCAAAACAGCAGGGCCAGGGCCGAGGGGAAGACGCCGAAATAGACGATGGCGCCGAACGTCGCCGCGTCGAACGTGACGGCGCGGCCGCTGGCCATCTCCATCACCATGAACGGTACCGAGCACGGCAGGCCCACGAGCACGATGGCGAGCGCGAGTACGCTCGGGCTCAGGCTCGCGGGCACGTGGCGCAGCCCGATCGAGTACAGCGACCACAGGAACAGGCACAGCATGACCAGCAGGTCGCCGGTGTTCAGGTCGATGGCACCGGCCGCGCCTGGCGCGCCGCGCGTGGCGATCACCACCACGCCGGCGAGCGACAGGAGGATCCCGGCCGCCTGGCGTGGGCTGACCGGCTCGCGGATTGCCAGGTACGCCAGCGCCACGGTCATCACCGGCTGGACCGAGTTGATCAGGCTGCCGTTCAGCGCCGTCGTGCGCGCCAGCGCCAGCAGCAGCAGCGCCGGAAACAGCCCGATGGCCATCAGCCCCAGCACCAGCACCCAGCGCCACGACGCCAGAAGCAGGCACCATTCCGTCCGCAACGGCCGCCACGCCAGGGCGAGCAGCACGCCGGCCGCCACGACATGGCGCAGCACGGTCAGGGACATGGGCGGGATGGTGTCGCGCGTGGCGCGCCCCAGCACGAACACGCTGGCCCAGAACAGGCACGCCAGGGTCAACATCAGGTAGGGCGTCGCCGAGCGGCCGCCGGGCGTCGCGTCGCTCAACGGTTCATGTCCCCGCGCCCTGGGGCCGGAACCCCTCGGTGAAGAAGCGCAGCCAGTTGCCGCCCATCAGCGCGGCCACGTCAGCCTCGGCGAAACCGGCGCGCAGCAACCCCTCGGTCAGGTTCGGGAAGTCGGCCGGCGAGGCGTACCACGACGGATACACCGGCCAGCAAGCGGGCGTTTCGTCGAACGTCCAGCGGCCACTGCGCATCCAGCCAAGATAGGCGTCCGACCGGCCCAGGCACATGTCGGTGCCGAATCCCAGGTGGTCGATGCCGATCTGGTCCGCCGTGCGCGCGATCATGGCGATGACGGCCTCGAGCGTGACGTCCGAGCCGCCGACGTGCAGGGGGTAGAGGCTGAAGCCCAGCATGCCGCCGCGCACGACCAGGGCCTTCAGCACCGCGTCGCTCTTGTTGCGCGCGACCGCGTGGAACCAGGCCGGGTTGGCGTGGGTGATGGCGACCGGGCGCACCGAGGCCGCGATGGCGTCGAGCGAGGTGCGTTCGCCCACATGGCTGAGGTCGACGACCATGCCCAGCCGGTTCATCTCGGCGATCACTTCGCGGCCGAACCGGGTCAACCCACCGTCGGCCGCCTCGTAGCAGCCGGCGCCGACCAGGGATTGATTGTTGTACGTGAGCTGGGCAACGCGCAGGCCGAGCCGGTGGAACACCTCGACGAGCGCGAGATCGTCCTCGAACGGCGAGGCGTTCTGCGCGCCCAGGATGATCGCGGTGCGGCCCGCGCGCGCGGCCGCGGCGATGTCGGCACCGTCCAGGCACGGCACGATGAGGTCCGCGTGGGCGCGGAACCAGCGGTGCCAACGCCCGATGGCCGACAGGGTCGCCCGCGCGTCCTCCCAGAACGCGACGGTCACGTGCACGGCGCTCAGGCCCCCAGCGCGCAGCTCCTGGAACCGCGCGCGGTTCCAGTCCGAGGACTGCAGGGCATCGACGACGACGAGGCGCTCGTGCAGCGTGCTCACGCCGTGCCGACCTCGACCTGGATGTCGCTGGGCCGGCCGCCGCACGTGGCGTTCATGTCCTGCGGGCACGCCGAGACGACGATGTAGGCGTCCATTTCGGCGCGCAGGGTCAGGTTGTCGCCCGCTTTGGTGTCGGGCGCCTTGATCGTGAAGGTGCCGTCGGGCTCGACGAAGAAGTTCGTGAACAGGTTCCACGGCTGCGGCGTGAAGCCAATGCGGATCGCGAGGTCGTCGAGCGCCAGGTGCAGGTTGTCGGTGCAGCTCGCGTGGGGCAGGGCGGCGCCCAGCTCGATGTAGCGCCAGCGGTCGCACGCGGCGAACTGCATGTCGTGCTGACCCGGCGAGTTGTCCTCGACCAGGCGGACGATCGGGCGGCGGTGGTTCGTGTAGGCGGCGTCGCCGATGCGCGGGTAAAGTCGGCTGATCGATGGCTTGGTGTGCTCGCACGACAGGTACTCGGTGACGTTGGCCCGGTTGAACGCCCAGAAGTCCACAGGCTGCTGGCCTTCCAGATCGGTGATGCGGATCAGGTCGCCGACGTTGACCGCGAAGCCGAATCCCGTTCGGGCCGGGACATGACGTTTCACGCGCGTTGATCGCAGCACGAAGACCTCCCTTGGTGCCGCGCCATCCTAGTGCGGCGAGGCATCACGTGGAATCGCGCCGTGCGCGGATCGGAACGATCCGTCGACCGTCGACGTGGGCGGGTCGCGAACGCTCCGCGGCCACATACCCGTAGCGCGCGTCGACTACGGGTTTCCCCTTACGTACGGGTCCGAATTACGGCGGGGCGATCGAATACGTAGCTTACGCCCCATGAACGCCCTGGCCTTCGAGATGACCAAACGCACCAAGATTCCGACACCGACACCCAAGGCGGCGGATGCGACCGACCTGGCCCGAACGCTCTGGCGTTCGGCCGAGCACACGGGCCGCCGCCCGAACCTGGCCGAGGTGTTCGCCATCACCGAGCGGACCCGCTGGCCGGACGGCTTCGTCCTCATCGACAATGGCCGGCCAGAACTCGGCACCGTCATCTGGTGCGGCGAACGGCTGGCCTGTCTGCTCCGCTCGCCGAAACCCAGCCGGCGCATGGCCGACGCACTCGTGCCGCCGTTCCAAGGCGTGCTCGATTTCCTCGGCGCCGCCAGCCGGGACGACCGCTTCGTCGAAGGTTGCCTGGCCATTGCCGGATCCGGCTACTTCCGGACCTACACGGTCATGGCCATGCTCGTCGTCGGCCGGCCCGCCCTGCCCCTGATCGAGACGGGCTCGATGGCGGCCCTGGCCACGGCGCTCGTCATACTCGGCCGGCGTCGTCGCGTCGTCGCCGCCGCCGTTGTCATGGTCGCGGCGGTCGTGCTGACATCGGGGGCGGCAGCGCGCTGGGCGGGGCTGTTGACCGATCCTGCGTTCATCGCCGGCTCGGTCTTGGCCGTCGCGGCCTTGGTCATCGTCGAGGTCGTCGTGGCGACGCGCGCGCGGACCGAGGCTTCGCTGCGCGCGCTCGAGCGCGAGCTGGAGCGCGCCGGGCGTATTGCTGGCGTCGAGCAGTTCGCGTCCGTCGTGCGCCACGAGATCGGCCAGCCCCTGTCCTCGATCGCGGGGTTTCTCGAGGCGGCGCGGCGCCTGCTCGAGCGCGACGGCACCACCGCGACGCCCAAGGCCATCGAGCATCTAGGCCTGGCCACCGAACAGACACGGCGCGTCGGCGACATCGTGCGCGGCTTGCAGGGCATGTTCGCCCGGCGGCCCATCGAACCGCGCCCGTCGAACATCAACGCCCTCGTCGAGCAGGCCTTTGCCATCCTGGCGCTCGACGATTCGAACCGCCTGCCGCGACGGGTCCTGCGCCTCGCGTTGGACCTGCCGATCGTGCCGGTCGACCCGGTGCCGATGCAGCAGGTGCTCGTGAACCTCGGTCGCAACGCGGTCGAGGGCCTGGCGGGCCGGCCCAGCGCCACGATCACCGTGACGACCCGACGGGCGGACGACGACAACGTCGCCATCGACGTGGCCGACAACGGGCCCGGTCTGGACCCGGCCGTCGCCGACAAGCTGTTCGCCATGTCGGCGAGTTCCAAGGGCGCGGGACGTGGCATTGGGCTCGCGGTCAGCCGTGTCATCGTCGAGGACCATGACGGCACCTTGACGGCAAGCGCCAACCCATCGGGGGGGCATGACCTTCACGGCTCTCCTGCCCATCACGGCCGCGGCCGCGTGACGAACGCCTCGTGTGATTCCAGGAGATCCGGAGCTACTCCATGTGTCATCCCCAGGCCGGCCGAAGGCCAAAACCGGGGATCCAGGGGCCACGAACCGAGCGCACAATCTGGATCCCCGGTTCGCCGTGTGCGCGGCGCCCGGGAATGACACGGAACTTGGTGGCCGCGCTTCTCTTGGATCGATCCTAGCGCTGCTGGGTCTCCCAGGACGGGTGGATCCAGGTGTCGACCTCGGCGCGTGGCGCCGGCGTCCGGCCACGAATCAGGTCGGCGGCCTTCTCGGCGATCATGATGGTCGGCGCGTTGGTGTTGCCGCTCACCAAGTCGGGCATGATCGAGGCATCGACGATGCGCAGGCCCTCCAGCCCGTGCACCCGGCACTGGTCGTCGACCACGGCCATGGGATCGTCGGCCGGACCCATGCGGCAGGTGCTGACCGGATGATACGCGGTGCCCACGTTGGCGCGCACCCAGGCGTCGATCTCAGCGTCGGTCCGCATGCCCGGGCCGGGGTCGAGTTCGGGCCCGCGGAACGGGGCGAACGCCGACTGCGCGTGCAGTTCGCGGATCAGGCGCACCGCGCGGACCAGGGTCTCCGCGTCCTCGCTCGTCGCCAGGTAGTTGAACAGAATGCGCGGCGGGTCGCGCGGGTCCGCCGAGCGCAGCCACAACCGGCCACGGCTGGTCGGGCGCATGATGTCGGCGTGGGTCATCCAGGCGTGCTGGCCGACGCTCTTGCTGCTCTGGATCGTCTCGGCCGAGACGCCGAAGGGCAGGAAGGTCAGCTGCAGGTCCGGGTGCTCCAGCCCGGCGCGCGAGCGGATGAACGCCTGCGCCTCGTAGTGGTTGGTGGCACCCAGACCGTCCTTGAACAGGAACCAGCGCGCTCCGATCAGGAGTTTGGACAGCGGCTGCACGTCCTTGTGCAGGGTGACCGGCTGGGTGCACGCCTGCTTGACCACGATATCGGGATGATCCTGCAGGTCGCGGCCGACGCCCGGGCGGTCGAGCAGCACGGCGATGCCGTGGCCGCGCAGCTCGTCCGCGGGGCCGATGCCCGACAGCATCAGGAGTTGGGGCGAGTTGATCGCTCCGCCGGCAAGGATCACTTCGCGCGTTGCGCGCGCGTTCGTCGTCGTGGCGCCCTGGGCGTGGGCGACGCCAACGGCGCGGCCGTGCTCGACGATGACGCGCTGGGCGCGCGCGCCGGTCGCGATGGTCAGGTTTGGCCGTGCCCGCACCGGGTCCAGATAGGCGCTGGCCGTGCTCCAGCGCCGACCCTTGTGGGTGGTGCGGTCGGCCCGGCCGAAGCCTTCCTGCTGGCGGCCGTTGGCGTCCGGCGTCGCCGGATAGCCCGCCTGCACGCCGGCCTGGACGAACGCCTGGCTCAGCGGGTTGGTCATGCGGCTGGTCGTGACGTTGAGCGGACCATCGCCGCCATGCCAGGGATCGGCGCCGTCCTCGTGGCGCTCGGCGCGGCGGAAGTACGGCAGCACGTCGGCGTAGGACCAGCCACGGCAGCCCTTCTGCGCCCAGCGGTCGTAGTCGCGGGCGTGGCCGCGCACGTACATCATGCCGTTGATCGAGGACGAGCCGCCCAGCACGCGGCCGCGCGGGTGCTGTACGCGGCGCCCGCCCAGGTGCGGCTCGGGCTCGGTCTCGTACGCCCAGTTGAAGCGCGTGCCCGCGATCGCCTCGGCCAGCGCTGACGGCATCTGGACGCGCCAGTTGTCGTTGTTGCCACCCGCCTCGAGCAGCAGGACGCGGGCGCCGGGGTCTTCGGTCAGGCGGTGCGCCAGGACGCAGCCGGCCGAGCCGGCGCCGACGATGATGTAGTCGTAGCTCGGCTCGGCCATGTCCGTCCTCACCCGTGCACGGCGTCGTAGACCAGGCTGTGGAAGTGGTGCACCAGGTGCTCGCTGAAATTGCTGCGCTGGGCGTCGATCACGTAACGCCCCTGGTCGTAGCCGAACGAGCGCAGGCCCTGCTGGACCCCGACGTTGAGGTCGATGTCCTCGGGCGCCAGGCCGTCGCCGAACCAGACGCGCGCGGCCTTGGCGCTCTCGGACTCGGGCCGGTCCGGCCGGTAATAGCCGCAGCGGATCAACGCCTCCTCGGGCCCCGCCGGCATCATCAGGAACGTGCCGATGAAGTCGGCGTAGGGGAAAGCGTAAATCGTGTTGTACGGCCACAGGTTCAGGTTGAAGAACCAGTCGGTCTGGTAGGGGCCGTTGCCCACGGGCACGCCGTAGGCCTCCTTGAGGCCCGGCTTGGGCGGGCCCTTGAACACCCACCACTGGCCGTGGGCGCGCGGGTCCCAGCGGTCGTAGTCGATGATCTTGGCGAGCTCGGCGTGATAGCGACCCGAGATGGGGAAGTGGTAGCCCTCGATCGCGTTGTCGACGACCACTTTCCAGTTAGCCGGCACGCGGTAGTCCTGCTCGGCGACCAGCAGCGCGTCGTCGATGTCAGGGCAGAAGCGTCGGATCTCGGTCTCGGCGCCCGGCATCGTGTCCGCCATGGACGGCGCGTCGGGATCGAGGTTGAACCATAGGAACCCGCCGAACGTCTCCAGCCGCACGGGCCTCAGCCCGAAGTCCTTCTTGTCGAAGCCCTTGACGCAGTCGGTGTGGGCGGCCGTGCGCAAGGCACCGTCCAGGCCGTAGGCCCAGGAATGGTAGGGGCACGTCATGACCGCGCCGACCGTGCCGCGCCGCTCCTTGAGCAATCGGTGGCCCCGGTGCTGGCAGACGTTATGGAAGGCGCGGACCACACCGTCGTGCCCGCGCACGACGGCGACGCTCTGCTCGAACACGTCGGTCACCACGTAGGTCCCGGGCTTGGCGATCTCCGAGGGGTGCGCCGCCATGTGCCAGGTGCGGTAGAAGATCGTCTGCTTTTCGCGCTCGAAGAGCTTGGCGTCGTAGAAGTAGCGCGACGGCAGCGTCCACGACGTTTCCGGGTCGTCGTGGCGCCAGGGGCTGGTGTCGGGCCGGTCGAGCTTGGGGATGGTCATGGCGTCCCTGGCGGTTCGGTCGCACTGCTCGGCAACCGGTATCCCGAGCCCCGGCCCGCGTCAATCGGTGCCGCGGAGACCTAGATCTTGCCCAGCGTTCGCAGGCTGACAGCGCCTTCGCGCGCCACGACCACGTGGTCGTGCAGCGTGACGCCGACGGCCTTGAGCGCGTCGCGCACCGTGCGGGTCAGGTCGATGTCGGTTGCGCTGGGGGTGGGGTCGCCGCCCGGGTGGTTGTGCGCCAGGATCACCGCCGAGGCGCGCAGCTCCAGCGCGCGCTTGGCTACCTCGCGCGGGTAGACCGCCGCCTGGTTTACCGTGCCCCGGTGCTGCAGCTCGTCGGCGATCATCACGTTCTTCTGGTTTAGGTAGAGCACGCGCACATGCTCCTCCGCCTGCCAGGCCATGTCGGCGGTCAGGTAGTCGATAACCTTCTGCCAGGAGCCGAGCACCGGGCGGCCGGTGAGCTCGGAGCGCAGCATGTGAACGGCCGCGGCCCGCGCGGTGCGCAGCGCGACGATGCCCCCGTCGCCCACGCCCTCAATCTCCTTCAGCCGCTCGGTCGGCGCGTCGACGACCGCGGCGAAACCGCCGAAGCGCTTGATCAGCGTCTTGGCCAGGGAGCGCACATCGCGCCGGGGGATCGCCAGGAACAACAGCAGTTCGAGCAGCTCATAGTCGGCCAGGGCCGTCGGGCCGGACGTGAGGAAGCGTTGCTTGAGACGCGCGCGGTGGCCCAGATAGTCGGGCTCGGCCGCTTCATCCGGCATCGGCTGTCGCGCGCTCGTACGGCGGACGGTCGAGCCCGGCTGGCGAAAGTGTAAACACCTCGAAACCGCTCTCGGTGACGCCCACCGTATGCTCGAACTGGGCCGACAGCGAGCGATCGCGTGTCACGGCGGTCCAGCCGTCGGGCAGGATCGTCACGTCCGGCCGGCCCAGGTTGATCATCGGTTCGACGGTGAAGAACATCCCCGGCACCAGCACGCTGCCGGTGCCCGGCTGGCCGTAGTGCAGGACGTTGGGCGGCTCGTGGAAAATGCGGCCGATGCCATGGCCGCAGAAATCGCGCACGACCGAACACCGATCGGCCTCGGCATAGCTCTGGATGGCGTGGCCGATGTCGCCCAGCGTCGCACCCGGCTTGACCGCCCGGATGCCGCGCCACATGGCCTCGAACGTCACGTCGACCAGGCGTTCGGCACGACGCGCGACGTTGCCGACATTGAACATGCGGCTAGTGTCGCCGTGCCAGCCGTCAACGATCACGGTGACGTCGATGTTGACAATGTCGCCGTCGCGCAGGCGGCGGTCGGCCGGGATGCCGTGGCAGACCACGTGGTTGACCGAGGTGCAGATCGACTTCGGATAACCCCGGTAGCCAAGCGGCGCGGGGATCGCGCCATGGTCCAGGATGAAGTCGTGACACAGCTTGTCGAGCCGCTCGGTGGTCACCCCCGGCTGGACATGCGGTTGGATGAAGTCGAGCGTCGCCGCCGCCAGTCGCCCGGCCAAGCGCATGGCCGCGAACGCCGCCGCGTCGTGGACGCGGTAGTTGTGCGGTTTCGTCTCGTCGCGCTGCTTCACCGTGGCGAACCTTCAAGAACCGTCGAAGGGTAATCGGCGGTCGACATTGATCTCCGATGTCTTGACTTTGCATTGATAGCACAGGGTTTCAACCCCTGCCGCCTTGGCTTCGTCGAGCGCGGCGGCGTAGCCGGGGTCGATATCGGCGGCCAGGGCGAAGGACCGGCAATCCGCCCGCTGCACCAGGTAGACCATCACGGCCCGGCCACCGTCGGCCACTACATGGGAAAGCTCGCGCAGGTGCTTGGCGCCCCTCGCGGTCACGCTGTCGGGAAACTCGGCCAGGCCGGGCCAGCGGCTCAGATGGACGTTCTTGACCTCCACATAGCAGGCCGGCCGGCCGGGTCCTTCGAGCAGAATGTCGATGCGCGAGTTGACGCCGTAGCGCACCTCACGCCGCAGCGTGGCGTAGCCCGCCAGCTCGGCGATGGAGCCGCCCTCGATGGCGTCGGCGACCAGGCCGTTGGGGTGGCTCGTGTTGATGCCCACCAGGGCGCGCCCCGCCTTGACCAACTCCCACGACCAGGGCAGCGCGCGCGCCGGGTTGGCCGAGCGCGACAGCCAGGTCGCCATGCCCGGCCGGTCCAGACCCATCATCGTGCCGGGGTTGGCGCAATGGGCGATCACCACCTCGCCGTCGGCGAGCCGGTGGTCGCTAAGGAACCGCTTGTAGCGGCGCACCAGGGTGGCGCGGGTCAGGGCCGTCGCGAAGCGCATGGCGGACCCTATCCCCGGGTTGCCTCGGCTGTCGATCCGTCAGCTATGATGGGTCCGGAGGGACCATGGCCGAAGCCGTCACCGCCGCCGTCCTGCTGATCGGCAACGAGCTCCTGTCGGGCCGCACCCAGGACGCCAACCTGCGCTTTATCGCGACGCGCCTGGCCGACATGGGCATCGTGCTGGCCGAGGCGCGGGTCGTCACCGACGACGAGGACCAGATCGTCGCCGCGCTCAACGCGCTGCGCGCCCGCTACGACTACGTGTTCACCACCGGGGGCATTGGCCCGACCCACGACGACATCACGGCCGATTCGGTCGGCAAGGCGTTCGGGCGCAGGGTCGTGTACGATCCGCGCGTGGTCGCCCTGCTGGAGGCGAGCTACCGGGGCCGCGGCATGGAGTTGAACGAGGCGCGCCTGCGCATGGCGCGCGTGCCTGAAGGGGCCGAACTGATCGAGAACAGCATCAGCGCGGCGCCCGGCTTCCGCGTCGAGAACGTCTATGTCATGGCGGGTGTGCCATCGATCATGCAGGTGATGTTCGATGCCCTCGCGCCCGGCCTGCGGCGCGGCCGGCCGGTGCTCGCGCGCAGCGTCAGCGTGCACCTGCCCGAGGGCACGCTCGCCGCCGGGTTCCGCGACCTGCAGGCGCGCTATGCCGCGATCCAGATGGGCAGCTACCCGTTCTACCGCGACGGCAAGTACGGCGCCGACCTGGTGCTGCGCGGCACCGACGCGGCGACGCTGGCCGACGCAATCGCGGCGCTCAAGGCGATGCTGGCCGCCCTCGGCGGCGATCCAGTCGAGACCACGGCATGACGCCGTCGCGCTCCACGCCCCCTTGGCGGAATTGGCAGACGCAGCGGACTTAAAATCCGCTTCCCGCGAGGGAGTGCAGGTTCGAGCCCTGCAGGGGGCACCATTTCAAATAAAATGCTCAGGTGGAGAAAGGGTGATCCTCTCGATCTATGCGGAGCCGTTCAGTAATCACCCAGTAAGCACCATGGGACCGATTCGTGCCCCGGCGGACGGCAGAGTTTGCCACTGGCGGGGCTGGCAAAGGGGTAGAGGGGGGCGCAATGGGTCCCATCCGCCGCTTCGGGTCCACTCCGGGATAGTTCAACGCGGCGACGAGACCCCTGTCTGACGTCAGCGCCTATGGGACGGATTGAGGGGATTTGGTGGTGGAGGAGTTCTGGCTCATCGTAGGGACCGAAGGGACCGGAGATGAGCCAGAAATCGCAAGCATTGACGTCCGAGGCGGAGCAGACGGTACGGGTGAGACCGCTGGACGCCTCGGAGCCCTGCAATCGCAACTCCGTCTTCGAGATCGGATCCACCCGAACCGCACCGACCGCATCATGTGACCGCTCAACCCGGATCACGGACAGAAGCATGTACCTCGCCAAGGACCACAACCCTCTTGTCCCCTACCGCCCAATGACAGAAGGCGCCCGGTTGCCCTCGGGTGGCTTTCATTCTATTTGTATGGACAGCCGTTGGACCGCGCGGTTCCGGCGGCGTTAGGCGACGGTCAGCGCCGATCCGTCCATTATTCAACTCGCAACATTCCCTTGGAGGAATCGTCCCATGACTCAGCATGTGAATAGTCGCCGGGGCTCGTCCCGTCGCGCCGTCTTGAAGGGCATGGCGGCCGCGGGCGTCGCCACCATCGCCTCGCCGTTTGTGGTCCGCAAGCTGGCGGCCGCCGACCCCATCCGCATCGGCGTGCTCTCGCCGGTGACCGGTGCCTGGACGGTTTATGGCGCCGCCCACTCGCGCGGCTTCGAGTTGGCGGTCGAGGAGATCAACGCCGCGGGCGGCGTGCTTGGCCGGCCGATTGAAATGGTTCTGGCCGACTACCAGACCGACCAGCGACTGGTCGTGGAACACGCCAATCGCCTGATCCGCCAGGAGAAGGTCGATCTTCTCGCCGGCACGTTCTCGAGCGCCGACCGCAATGCCGCCGGACCGGTGGTGAAGGCCGCGGACAAGCTTCTGCTCTACCCGACATGGTACGAAGGCCAGATCAAGGACTATTATCCGGGCGTGTGCAACAAGAACATCTTCATGTTCGGCCCCGAGCCCACCCAGCAGGTGTGGCCGTTCATGGAATACATGGTCAAGAACCACGGCAACAAGTTCTATATGATCGGTTCCGACTATGCTTGGCCCAAGGTCACCAATCTGTTCACCAAGGAGAAGTTGGCGGAATTGGGCGGCGAAACGGTGGCCGAGGTCTACATCCCCTTCAACACCCCGCAATACGAATCGGTCCTGCGCGACATCCGCGAGAAAAAGCCCGACATCATTTTCCACTCGCTGACTGGTAGCGACACGGTGAACTTCGCGCAGCAATTCCATGCCGCCGGCATGAACAAGGACTTTACGTACTGGACGGTGGATGACGAGGAAGTCGTGACCTCCGGCCTCGGGCCCGAGGTGTCGGCCGGCCACTTCGTCAGCTTCGACTACTTCATGACCATCAGCCACCCGAACAACAAGGCGTTCCTGCAGCGCTATCAGGCGAAGTACGGTGCCGACGCGCTCATGAACACGGTGGGCGTGGGCATGTACAACGCCGCCCATATGGGCGCCCTCGCCATCGCCAAGGCCGGCAAGGTCGAAACGGCGGCCATCCGCGAGGCGTTGAAGGAGTTGGAGTTCGCCGACGCGCCGCAAGGCCCGGTGAAGATGCGCGGTCTCGACAATCAGATCGTCGTGCCGTCCTATCTGATGAAGGTCCGCGCCGGTTGGACCAGCGTCAACGACATGTTCGAGGAAGTGATGACCGTGCCTTCCGTCGAGCCCAAGGACGCCCGCTGCGACCTGCCGCTATGAGGTGACTCTAGGGGGCGGCCTCGCTCGGGCCGCCCCCACGATTCTCGGCCATGGAAATTCTGGTCTCCGTCCTCGCCGACACCGTGCTGATCACGCTCGTGCTGGCGTTCGCCGCGTTCGGGCTCGCGATCATCTATGGTCTCACGGGCGTCATCAACATGGGCCATGGGGCCATGTTGACGCTGGGGGCGTACTTCACCTGGTGGCTCCTCGATCAAGGCGTCCCCTTCGTTCCCACGGTGCTGTTGAGCGCCCTGGCCGTCGGTCTCGTCGGCCTCGCCTTCGAGCACCTGCTGATACGTCATTTCTATGGTCGGCCCTTCGATACGTTGTTGCTGACGTGGGCGTTCTTCCTGGTGACGACCGAGGTCATCAAGATCGTGTTTGGCACCGATTTTCGTAACGTCGCCGATCCGATCGGCGGCGATCCTGTCAATCTCGGCATCTATCAGGTTCCCACCTACAAGACCGTTGTCGCCCTGCTGGCGCTCGCGGTCGTCGCCGGCACGGCGCTGGTCTTCTTCAAGACCACGCTCGGCGTAAGGGTTCGGGCCATGACCCAGAATCGCGAGATGGCGGGTCTGCTCGGCCTCAACGTCGCCGCGATGTACAAGCTGGTGTTCGGATTCGGCGCCGCCATGGCCGGCCTTGCCGGCGGCGTGATCGCGCCGATGTTCGCGGTGCAGCCCTATATGGGCGACATGTTCCTGGTGCGCTCGTTCTTCGTCGTCACCATCGGCGGCATCGGTCAGTTGCTGGCCGGCACGCTATTCGGTAGCTTCGCCATCGGCGGGCTCGAAACGGTTCTGGCGCTCTTTTCCGATCAGGTCATCGCCCAAATCGCCGTCTTCTTCATCGCCGTGATCGTGCTGCGCTTCCGGCCGCAGGGCGTGTTCAGCGGACGATGACGGCCGAAATTCAACCGGCGCGGCGCGGCGTGTTCCGGCGCGAGGATGTGGCGGCGCTGGCCGTCTTTCTCCTGCTGGCGGCAATTCCGCTCGCGACCTCGGGTTACGTCGTCTACATATTGCCGCAGTACATGCTTCTCGGCGTTCTTGCCATGTCGCTGGCGCTGCTTTGGGGCCATGGCGGCATCGTCAGCTTCGGCCAGGCGGCGTTCTTCGCGATCGGCGCCTACGCCATGGGCCTGGTAATGAAGCATCTTACCGGAATGGCGATCAACAGCGCCTATGTCGGCATCCTGGTCGGCACCGTCGGCGGCGGCGTGACGGCCTTGCTGATCGGTTATTTCCTCTTCAGCGCCGGCGTGCGCGCCGCCTATTTTGTGGTGGCGACGCTGGCGCTTTCCATCGTCGTGGAACAGACGGTCAAGAGCTTCTCGGACATCACCGGCGGTTGGAACGGCCTTTACGTGGACCGCATGACGGTGACCTTGGGGTCGTGGCTTGAACTCTCGCTCTTCGACGACGCGCCGATCTATTACGTCGTCTTGGCCGTTGTCGTGCCGGTCTACGTCATCGCCACGGCGCTGATGCGGGGACGCTTCGGAAAGATCGTCGTCGGCATCCGCGAGAACGAGGACCGAATGACGGCGCTCGGCTTCAACGTGCCGATGTACAAGACGCTGGTCTTCGGATTGTCGGGTCTCCTGGCCGGTGTCGCCGGATCGTTCTATGCGACGCACGCGCAGTTCGCCCATCCGGTGAATGCCGGCGTCCTGTTCTCGACCCAGGTCGTCATCTGGGTCGCCATCGGCGGCCGCCATTCCCTGCTCGGATCGTTTGTCGGCGCCATCGTCGTCGCCTCGCTCTCCAACTATCTTTCGAGCATCGAGGAGATCCAGAACTACTGGCCCCTTGTCATGGGCCTGATCTTCATCGCCGTGATCGTGCTGTTCCGCGGCGGTTTGGCGGGGCTGGTCGAAAAGCTGGCCGGGAAGGGGGCCCATGGCCGAGCTGCTGGTCATTGAAGGCCTCACCAAGCGCTTTCGCGGCCTCGTCGCCAACAACGACGTGTCCTTCGCCCTGGCCGCGGGCGAATTGCGCTGCATCATCGGGCCCAACGGCGCCGGCAAGACGACTTTCATCAGCATGATCTCGGGGCATGTGGTCCCCACCTCCGGGCGCATCCTGTTCAAGAGTCGCGATATCACCAAGCTTCCGGTGCACCTCCGGGCGCGAATCGGCATCGGCCGGAAGTTCCAGACGCCGACGGTGTTCGACAATTTGAGCGTCTACGAGAACATCGAACTGGCGGTGCTGGCGACACCCACGCCCTCGCGCGGCCGGCATGCCAGGATCATGCGGACGCTCGACCTGGTGCGCCTCGCCGAGCAATCCGACCGAATGGTGGGCGCGCTCGCACATGGACAACGCCAGTGGCTCGAAATCGGGATCCTGCTGGCGGGCGAGGCACAGCTTCTCTTGCTCGATGAGCCGACCGCCGGCATGACCGCGGAGGAGACGCATTCGACGGGCGAGCTCCTCCGCCGACTCGTTCGCGAGCTCGAGCTATCCGCGATCATCATCGAGCACGACATCAACTTCATCCGCGACTTGAAGGCGCCGGTCACCGTCTTGCATCTCGGGCGCGTGCTCGTCGAGGGCTCGTTCGCCGACATTGAGCGCAACGAGCAGGTGCGCAGCGTCTATCTGGGAAACGCCTGATGGCCTTGGTGATCACCGATGTCTCGGCCGGCTACGGCGGCGTCACGGTGCTACGGAACGTGAGCCTGGCCTTGGCCGAGGGCGAGATTCTTGGGGTGCTCGGCCGCAATGGCATGGGTAAGACGACTCTCATCCGCTGCCTTGCCGGTTTGATCGAGCCCACCACCGGCACCATCACTCTGGGCGGGGAGAATATCACCGATCTTGCGCCGCATGAGCGCGCGCGCCGCGGCGTCGCCACGGTGGTGCAGGGTCGCGGGATCTTCCCACGGCTCAGCGTCCGCGAGAATCTGACGATGGGCCGCGTCGCCGGCGCGAGCGCGCGGCGCGACCGAACCGACGAAGTGCTCGGCTACTTTCCGCGGCTGGGCGAACGCCTCGCCCAGGCCGCGGGAACCTTGAGCGGCGGCGAGCAGCAGATGTTGGCGATCGGCCGCGCGCTCATGACCGATCCCAAGGTCATGCTCCTGGACGAGCCGTCGGAAGGCATCATGCCGGTCCTGGTCCAGCAGATTGCCGCCATCGTCACCGCGATCAACCGGCAGGCCGGCCTCACCATCATCATCGTCGAGCAGAACGTGCCGATGGTGTTTGGAATGACGGACCGGTGCATTATCCTTGAGAAGGGGCGGATCGTTGCCCAGGGATCGCGCGACGAGGTGTCGCGCAGCGAAGTGATGAAGGAATATCTCGCCATCTGAAATCGCGCCAAGGGAGGAATCCATGCCAATCCAAGCGCCAAGCGCCGATCAAGTCATGAATATCGCCGCGGATTTCGGAATCGAGCTGACCGAGGCCGACGCCCAGTCCTTCGCCGGATTGCTGAAGGGCCTGAAACAATCCTACGACCGCGTCGACGAGATTCCCGAGCCGCGCCTGCCGGTGAACTATCCGCGCACCGCCGGCGAGCCGCCCAATCCCGAGGAGAACAAGTACAACGCCTGGGCCTGGCGCGCCGTGATCGAGGGCAGGAAGAAAGGCATTCTCGCCGGCAAGAAGGTCGCCATCAAAGACAACATCTGCGTAGCCGGCCTGCCCATGGCCAATGGCAGCCGCGTGCTCCAAGGCTATGTGCCCGAGGAGGACGCCACCGTCGTTACCCGCATTCTCGACGCCGGCGGCACGATCGTCGGCAAGACGGTCTGCGAAGATCTGTGCTTTTCGGGCGGCAGTCATACCAGCAAACCCATGCCGGTGAAGAATCCGCGCAAACCCACCCATTCGGCGGGCGGCTCGTCATCGGGCAGCGGCGCCGTTGTCGCCGCGGGCGAGGTGCCAATGGCGCTCGGCGGCGATCAGGGCGGCTCGATCCGCATGCCGTCGAGCTGGTGCGGCATCTATGGCCTCAAGCAGACCCACGGTCTCGTGCCTTACACCGGCGCCATGCCGATCGAGCCAAGCGTCGATCATTGCGGCCCCATGGGGGCCAGCATGGAGGACGTGGCTCGGCTGCTGACGGCCATTGCCGGGCCCGACGGCCTCGACCCACGCCAAGTCGGCGTGAAAGGCGGCGATTACATGGGCGCGCTCAAGGGAAGCGCCAAGGGCCTCAAGATCGCGGTCGTCAAGGAAGGGTTCGGCCGCCCGGAAAGCGAGGCGGTCACCGACCGAAAGGTCCAGGCGGCATTGAAAAGGTATAAATCAGCGGGCGCCACCGTGGACGAGGTGTCGATCCCGATGCACATCGATGCCTATCACATCTGGACCGCCGTCATCGTCGAAGGCGCGACGGAGGTCATGATCAAGGGCAACGGCATGGGCACGAGCTGGCAAGGACACTACAGCACCAGCCTGCTCGACGCCTATGCGCGAGGATGGCATTCGCGGCCCAACGACATGTCGGAGACCGTGAAACTGGTCATGTTTATGGGCGAGTACATGCGCCGATATTATCACGGCCGCTATCATGCCAAGGCGCAGAACCAGCGGCGTCTGGCGCGCGCTGCCTATGACGCCGTGCTGGCGAAGTACGATGTCCTTGCCATGCCCACGCTTCCCTTCCGGGCGACCGCGCTGCCGCCGGCGGACGCATCGCGTGAGGACTTCGTCGGGCTGGCGCTGAACATGGTCGGGAATACCGCGCCATTCGACATCACCGGCCACCCGGCGCTGACCGTGCCCTGCGGCAAGGAGGGCGGTCTGCCCATCGGTCTCATGCTGATCGGCAAGAGCTACGACGAACCGACGGTCATTCGCGCTGGCGCGGCGTTTGAGAAACTCGGCGACTGGCAGAAAATGTAGGACGTGGCAAGATCGGGGCGGCTCGGCCGGGCCGCCCCACGCCCTGGCGACGGGGAAACCGGCGGCCCTTGCCTTCCTTGGGTGCGCCTGTGCTAGCTAATGATGAAGAGACCCGATCGGCGGCTCCAGAGGCGACCGCTCCGGCCATGGCAGCCGCCACCACGGGCCGGCTGCGCGTCCTGGTGGCCGAGGACAACGAAGTCAACCGGTTCCCATGGGCGCGCTGCTGACCAAGCAGGGCCACGACTTCGACATGGTCGCGAACGGCTTCGAGGCGGTCGCGGCGGTGCAACGGCAATCCTACGACGTCGTGCTCATGGACATGCAGATGCCGGACATGGATGGCGTCGAGGCGACGCAAGCGATCCGCGCCCTGGGCGGGCGCTACGCCAACCTGCCCATCGTGGCGGTCACCGCCAACGCCATGGCCGACGATCGCGAGCGCTGCCGCGCGGCGGGCATGGACGACCACGTGGCCAAGCCGATCGACGCCAACGCCCTGGCCGCCGCGCTCCAACGCGCCGCCGACGGGCGACCGCCCGGCGGCACGGCGGGTGCCCGTCAGCCTTCGACGGTGCCGGTCAGCGTGGCGCGGTAGAGCCGGGCGGCGTCCGCCTCGGTAAGCGGGCGCGGGTTCTCGGGCGCGTTCAGATCACGCGCCGCCATGGCGGCCAGCTCGGGAACCATGGCCTCGGTCAGCCCGAGCGCATCGGCGGTGTGCGGAATGTAGATGCGCGCGCGCAAGGCCAGGATCCAATCCATCACCCCGGTGTAGCCCGGTTTGCCGAGGCCCAGAAGCCGGGCGAGGACCGCGAGCTTGTCCCCGATCACGGTCCGGTTGAACGCGACCACGTAGGGCAGCATCACGGCGTTGCCGAGGCCGTGATGGGCGCCCAGGACCGAGGATAGGGGGTGGCTCAGCGCGTGAACCGCGCCTAGGCCCTTCTGGAACGCCACAGCGCCCGACAGCGAGGCGGCCATCATCTGGCTGCGCGCCATCAGGTCGGTGCCGTCGGCCACGGCGCGCGCCAGCCACGCGTCGCACAGTTGCAGGCCCGCCAGCGCCACGCCCTCGGCGAACGGGTGGTAGAAGGGGCAGAGATACGCCTCGAAGTTGTGCACGAAGGCATCCATGCCGACCGCGGCGGTCTGCGCGGGCGTCAGCCCCACGGTCAGTTCCGGGTCGGCGATGCACACCGCCGGCATCATGCGCTGGTGGAACAGGCCCTTCTTGATGCGCGCCGTCTCGTCGATCAGCGCGGCGGCGCGCCCGATCTCGGATCCGGTGCCGGAGGTCGTCGGCACCGTCACGACAGGCGGCAGCCCTTCGGTGACGACCTTGGCCTGGGCCTCCCGGAACTCGACGAAGCTGGCGACGGTCAGCGCCTCGATGGGATGGCGCTGCGCGGTCATGAAGGCGATGGCCTTGCCGGAATCGAGGCTGCTGCCGCCGCCGAAGGCGATGACGCCGTCGTGGCCGCCGGCCCGGTAGGCGGCCAGGCCCTGGGTCACGTTGGCCGCCACGGGGTTCGGGCGCACGCCCGAGAACACGGCGGTGGGCAGGCCCTCCGCCGCGTTGCGCGCCACCGCCTCGACGATCATGGCGTGGCCGGCGAGTCCCTGATCGGTGACCAGCAGGGGCCGGCGCATCCCCAGCGCCCGGCACGTCGCGGGCAGCTCGGCGATGCGGCCGACGCCGAAGCGCACCTGGGTCGGAAACGCCCAGTCGGCCTTGGGCAGGGCTGCGTCGTTCATGTCAGGGCAGGGCGGTGACGCCGCCGTCGACGACCAGCTCGGTCCCCGTGATGTACGAGGCCTTGTCGGACAGCAGGAACAGCGCGGCGTTGGCCTGATCCTGGGTCGTGCCGATGCGCCCCACGGGGATGTAGTCGGCGATCTGGGCCTTCAGCGCGTCCTTGCCTTCCCAGCGCGCCTGCATGGGCGACAGCGTGGCGCCAGGCAGGATGGCGTTCGAACGGATGCCGTCCTTGGCGAACTGGATCGCGATCGACCGGGACAGGGACAGGATCGCGCCCTTGGACGCGCCGTAGGCGTCCTGCGCCTTGATGTCGCCGCGCAGCGCCTGGATCGACGAGATGTGGACCATGGCGCCGCCACCCGTCTTCTTCATGTGCGGGATGGCGTGGCGCGCGGTCAGCGCGAAGGACTTCAGGTTGATCGCCAGCACCTGGTCCCACACCTCCATGTCCACCTCGACCAGCGACTTGTCGCGGTCGAACCACAGCACGCCGGTGGCGTTGACCAGGTAGTCGAGCCGGCGGAACGCGGCGGTCGCGCTGTCGATCGCCGCCTTGACGAAGGATTCCTGGGTCACGTCGCCCTGGGCGTAGCGGTAGCGGCCCGGCCCGGTGCGGATGTCCGCCGGTCGGGCCTTCACGTCCAGCAGGGCGACGTTGCAGCCCTCGGCGATCAGGTCATTGGCGATGTTCAGCCCCATGCCGCCGCCGGCGCCGGCGACGACGGCGGCCTTGCCCGCGAAACTCATGGTTCGGTCACGTCTCCACTCTAGATGCCGCGATAGCCGAAGCGCACGATGCCGAGCCGCATCAACACGTAGATGACGACGAAGGCGAGGAACACGACGCCGTTGACCAGGGCGGCCAGGGCGAACAGCTCCGCCTCGAGCCCGTAGCGCAGCGAGCCCCAGGCGAGCGACGGCAAGGTCGGCACGGCGCCCAGGTTGTAGAAGCTGATCTCGAGATTGTTGAACGCGAGCAGGAAGGTGATGACGAACGCGCCGAGCATCGCGGGCCAGATGTTGGGCGCGGTGACGTGCCAGAAGGTGCGCCACGGGTTGGCGCCGAAGACCATGGCCGCGTCATCGAGCCGCCAGTCGTAGCGGACGAGCTGGGCCAGCATGATCAGGAAGCCGAACGACATGCCGTGCACGGCGTTGGCGATCACCGCCGAACCGACGTTGCCCGGCAGGCCGAGCACCTTGCGGTTGAAGATCAGCGTCGAGATTCCGATCAACAACTCGGCGACGAACATGGGGCTGATCAGGACGATCGAGAACCAGCCGCGCCAGCGATGGCGGTACTTGAGCACCGCGATGCTGCCCATGGCCGAGAGCGCCATGGAGATCAACGCGGTCCAGAGCCCGATCCCGAGGCTGTTCCACAGCGCCTCCTGGTACGCCCGGAGGTTGATCAGGTTCAGATACGCCTTGACGTTGGGATTCCACGGAAACGGCCAGGTCGTGTCGCGGGCGAACGAGGTGTAGACGAGGTAGATCACCGGCGCGAACAGGAAGACGTAGAGCAGCCCCAGCATCGTTCCGAGCGCCACGGGGGTCAGCCAGCGATCGACGCGTCGCGCCATGGCCTAGCGCCCCGCGCCCGTGAATCCGGTGCGCCTCAGATCGATCGTCCACCACATGACGGCGATGACGACGCAACACACGGCGAACAGCAGCACGCCCATGGCGGAACCGAGCGCCCAGGTCCCCGTCTGGTCGAACTGCAGGCCAAGCACGGACCCGTAGAGCTTGCCGCTCGGTCCGCCGAGGAACGTCGGCGTCAGCGATTCGGCCAGGCACGGGATGAACACCAGCGTGATGCCGATCGCCGTGCCGATCCAGTTGAGCGGCCAGGTCACCGTGAGGAAGGCGCGCCAGGGGCGCGCGCCGTTGACCTTGGCCACGTTGAGCAGCTGGAAGTTGAAGTTGAGCAGCGACAGATAGATCGCCGTCACCATGAACGGCAGGTAGAGGTAGGCGATGCCGATGCCCGAGGCGAACTTGTTGAACATGAGGAATTCGACTGCCGGCAAGCCGAACATGCCGAGCGCCATGTTGATGACGCCGATGGGCCCCATGATCGCCTGCAAGGCGGAGAGCCGAAGCACGGCGCCGGTGAAGAACGGCGCCGCCAGCGCGAGCACCAGCAGAAGGCGGTAGCGCCCGCCGTACTTCGCGATGAAGTAGGCGACCGGCCAGGCGTAGACGAGGCACGCCGCGGTGACGACGACCGCCGTGACGATCGAACGCCACAGGAACGTCAGATAGGTCCCCTCGAACAAGACGGTTCGGTAATTGTCGAGGTTCCAGTCCGCGTAGATCTCGTAGCTCTCGGTGCGCCAGAAGCTGAACACGATCACCGAGACGATAGGGAACAGCAGGAAGAACACGACGAACATGACGCCGGGCAGACCGAGCAGCAGGAAGCGCGTCTCGGACCGATAGAACAGGCGGCGCGGCGCGGCCAAGGTCTCAGGCCCCTTCGGCGGGGAAGCCGTGCCCGGTATCGGGCGCCCAGGTGATCAGGACCGTGTCGCCGGCCTTGGCGCGCGGCAGGCTCGCCGCCTCGCTGACGACGATCTCGACGCCGCTCGGCCGCGCCACGATGTAGTCCGCGATCTGACCCTTGAAGATCACGTCGCGCAGCACCCCGTCCAAGCGGTTCGCGCCGGCGGGCGCGGCCGAGCCGGACGGCAGCACGGTCAGGCGCTCGCACTTGACGAAGACATCGACGGCGGCGCCGACGCCCGCGCCACCGGGGGCCGGCACGGCGAACCGCGCCCCGTCCCAGTCGATCGTCGCCCGTCCGCCCTCGAGCGCGGCGACGCGCCCGCGCATCCGGTTGGCATGGCCGACGAAGGAGGCGACGAACGCGGTGGCCGGGTCGCTGTAGACCTCGAACTTCGGAGCGACCTGTTCGAACCGCCCCACCCGCATGACGGCGATGCGGTCGCTCATGGTCAAGGCTTCTTCCTGGTTGTGGGTGACATAGACGAAGGGAATGCCGAGCTCGCGCTGGTAGCGGCGGACCTCGACCTCCATTTCCTTCCTGAGCTCGCGGTCGAGATTGGCGAGCGGCTCGTCGAGCAAGAGCAGCGCCGGTCTGGAGATGAGGCCGCGCGCGAGCGCGACGCGCTGCTGCTGGCCGCCCGAGAGCTGGTGCGGAAACCGTTCCTCGAGCCCGTCGATGTGCAGGAGCTTGACGATCCAGCCGAGCCGTTCGTCGCGTTCGGCCCGCGGGGCGCCTTGCATGCGCAGGGGGAACAGGATGTTCTCCCCGACCGTCATGTGCGGGAACAGCAGGAAGTCCTGGAACACCATGCCGACCTTGCGCGCGTAGGGCGGCAGACCAGTCACATCCTTGCCGTCGATCACGATCCGACCTTCGTCCGGATCCTCGAGACCGGCGATGATGCGGAGCAGCGTCGTCTTGCCCGAGCCGCTGGGCCCCAGGAGCGAGAAGAACTCGCCCTGATCGATCTCGAGGGTCACCCGGTCGACCGCGACCGTGCGCCCAAAGCGCTTGGTCAAGCCCTGGAGCCCGACCGCCACGTTCGTCATGGGGTGACTATCCTTGCTCGCGCCCGTTCGGGAACGACGGCGCCGGCCCCCTCGGGGCGACCGGCGCCGTCTTCCGCGTGGCTGGGCGGGATTACGCCGCCTCGACCTCGGACCAGACGCGCTCCCACTTCTCAGGGGACGACGGCTGGTCGAACATGTAGAGGCCGCTGATCTGCTCGGTCTCGTTGAGCAGGAAGTCCTCGATCTCGATCTCGGTCAGGTGCTTCCTGATGTCGATGACCGACGAGGTGCCTTCCTCGCGCAGCACCTTCAGCATGTTCTCGTCGGACAGGAAGTTGTTGATCCACGCATAGCAGATCTCCCGCTTCTCCGCGTCCTCGACGCCCGAGGAGATCATCCAGTTGTCGATCCAGCCGAGTCCGCCCTCCGTGGGCTTCAGCACGTGGCGCGCCTGCCAATCGAGCTCGCCGTTGCGGTGCATGGCCAGCAGGCGGCGGAACGTGATGCCCCACTCCGGCGACATCCAGGCCTGGCCCGAGATCATCAGCCGGTCGACCATGTCGTACTCGACATAGCGGGTCAGCAGCAGGCCCTTCTGCTTGATCAGCCACGTCTTGCATTCCTCCAGCTCCTCGTCGGTCAGGACGTAGGGGTTGAAGGGCTTGCCGTCGGGGCGGGCCGCGTCCCTGGTGCCCATGCGGTCGGCCACCAGGATGCCGGTCTCGGCGATGTTCTCCTCGAAGCGGGCCGAGGTGATGATGTGGCCCTTGTACTTCTCGTTGTAGAGCACCTCGATCGATTCGGCGTCGGCCGCGTCGACCATGCTGGTGTTGATGGTCACGCCGTAACCGCCCCAGCAGTTGGGGATCGCGACCCAGTCGGTGCCGCCTTCCACCTGGTCCAGCGTGTACTTCGGGGGCACGCACGCCGGATAGGCGTTGGCCAGGTTGGGCACCTTGGCGGGATCGACGATCTGCGTCAGCCCCTGCTTGTGGTAGGTGCGAGGCCAGTGGCCGTCGGCCTGCACCAGGTCGAAGTCCTGGGTGCCGCCCGCCTTCATCTTGTTGAAGGCCTCGGAGTTGCCGTCGAAATAGGTCGGCGCGAAGCGCACGCCATGCTGCTGCTCAAACGCCGTCACCGTCGATTCGACGTTGTAGTTCGCCCACATGAGCACGCGGAGCTCGAGCTCCGCCGCGTGGGCGTCGCGCACGAACGGCCCGGTCGCCTTGGCCGTGAAGCCCACGGCTGAGGCGGCCGCGCCGCTCTTCAGCACCGTGCGCCGGTTGAAGGCCTTGGCAGCCAGCAGCGTCTTACGGTCGGATGTCGTCACAGTATGCCTCCCATGCTGGACCCAGACGAACGCGGCGTTCCTCGCCGCCTTGTACGCAATGGTGCGGACGCTAGACCAATGGTGAGTGTGAGTCAACGAAGCCCCCGCGCGTGCAGCGTCGCCAAGGTGGCGGCTATTTCGCGGCGCGATTCGTCGATGTGGGCCGCCATCGCGGCCTCGGCGTCGTCGGGTTTTCCGGCCTCGATCGCGGCCAGGATCGCGCAGTGCCGGTCGCGCGTGGACGACAGGATGATCTTGTAATCCGTGCCGCTGACCAGCAGGAACGTCGCGTCGCGCGCGTCCTCGATGGCGCGCACGAAGTAGCGGTTGCCGCTGGCGCGCGCCACGGCGCGGTGGAAGTCCGAATCCGCTTTGCGGAACTGGTCGATGGCGATGCCGTCGGTCAGGCGCGCGGCGGTCTCGGCGATGCGCGCGATGTCCTTGGGCGTGCGCTGGCTCGCCGCCAAGCGCGCGGCGCCGCCCTCAACGGTGCGGCGGAAGGAAAACAGCTCGTCGACGTAGCGTAGGTCCGTGCCGATGACGCGGCGGAATCGCTCGATCGGGCAGCGCAGCGTCGTCACGGTCAGTCCGCCGGTGGCGCCACGCTTGGTCGCCACGTAGCCCTCGGCCTCGAGCGAGCGAATCGCCTCGCGCAGCGTCACCCGCGACACTGCCAGTTGTTTCGCCAGGTCGCGCTCGGAGGGCAGGCGGCCGCCAGGCAGATAGTCGCCCAGGTGGATCGCGCGCTTCAGCCGCTCCTCGACAAGCTGGTGTAAGGTCGAACGGCGGATCGGTCGCATCGTGTCTCGTCGTGCTATTGGTCTGGTGTCTAGACCAATAGTGAGCTACGGTCAAGGATCGTCGGGACCTTGGGGAGGGGGCGGCATGAAGCCCCACGACGTGAAGACCGTCGAGGACGTGCGGCGGATCATCCAGGAGACCGACGCCGAATTTGTCACGGTCGGGTTGGTCGACACCCAGGGGATGGTCCGCGGCAAGTATCTGTCGCGTGGCAAGTTCCTCTCGGCGCTCGACCAAGGCATGGGCATCCCGGCGGTGACGCTCGGGCTCGACTACAATGACGTCATCGCCGAGACCGCGGCGGTCTCCGACGCCAGCCGTGGCTACTACGACGCGGTGGTGCGCGTGGTGCCGGATTCGTGCCGCCAGGTCCCGTGGGAACCCGAGCGGCGCAATCTGTTCTTTCAACTGGAGTATGCGGACGACACGGCCGCCGTCTGCCCGCGCAGCGTGTTCAAGCGCATGCTGGCGCGCGCCGAGGCCATGGGCCTGGTGCCCTACGCCGGCGTCGAACTGGAGTTCACGCTGTTTCGCGAGACGCCCATGTCGGTGATCGAAAAGGGCTTCAAGAACCTGGCGATCACCACGCCCTACAAGACCTACTACGTGCTGCAGCGCCAGTCCGTGTGGTCGGAGTTCTACAACGCCATCATGGACGCGTGCCGCGCGCTCGCCATCCCGATCGATACCATGCACGAGGAGATGGGTCCCGGGTTCATGGAGGCGACCATCGCCTACGGCGCCGGCGTGCGCGTGCCCGACAACGCCGCCCTGTTCAAAACCTACGCCAAGGCGGTGGCGCAGCGACGCGGCCTGATGATGACCTTCATGGCGCGCTGGTCGAACGGCGCCGACGGCCACAGCGGCCACATCCACCTGTCCGTGAAGGACCGCGACGGCAAGCCGGTGTTTCACGACCCGGCCGATCCCCACGGCATGAGCACGACCATGCGCCATTTCGTTGGCGGCATGCAGACGCTGCTGCCCGAGCTGCTGCTGATGTTGGCGCCCAACGTCAACTCGTTCAAACGCCTGGTGCCCGGCATCTTCGCGCCGATCGCCGCGGTGTGGGGCATCGAGAACCGCACTTGCGCATTGCGCGTGATCCCAGGCGCGCCGGGCGCCCAGCGCATCGAGTGCCGCGTGCCGGGCGCCGATGCCAACCCCTACTTCTCGATCGCGGCGCTGGCCGGGGCCGGGCTGTGGGGCGTCGAGCACCGCATCGAGCCGACCGCGCCCATGATGGCGAACGCCTACGAGGCCGATATCCCGCCCGCGCAGCGCTTTCCCGAGACGTTCGCCGCGGCCATCGAACGATTCCGTGCCTCGGCGGCGGCGCGGGACTTGTTCGGCGACGCCTTCGTCGACCACTACGCCGAGACGCGCGCCTGGCAGGAGCGCGAGTTCCGCGCCCTGGTCACCGACCGCGAGCTGGAGCGGTTCTTCGAGCTCGGCTGAGCCTCTATTCGCCAGGCGTGCGCTGCTTCATGGCGACGGTTGTGTGGCGGCGCGCGGGCGTCGGCACTGGCTCGATGTCGCCGAGCCGCAGCCACGCGACACGCGCGGCCGCGGCGTCGAGCTCGGGCGTCGTACGGTCCGCCGGACCGGCCGGACCCTCGACCAGCACACGGTTGGGGTCGCCGCCGTTGACGAAGCCCAGGTATGGCCCGCCGTAGTCGTAGCCGATCAGCCTTTGCAGGCGCTCCGGATAGCCGCGCGCGACCTCGGGCGGGTTGGCTAGGTACTGGTTCTCCTCCTGGCGCAGCCAGCCCAGGCTGTACTGCAGCGCCAGCCCGGTGCGCACGGTGTTCGATACGTTGGCACCGCCGCCGTGTAGCATGCCGCCGGTGTAAACCAGCGCCGAGCCCGCCGGCATCGCGGCGGCGGCGATCTCATCCGGCTCGGGCTCGCGGTCGTGTTCCCAGAGATGACTCTCCGGCACCACGAGCGTCGCGCCGTTCTCGGTGGTGAAGTCGGTGACCGCCCACATGGCTGGCATGACCGTGGCGGGGCAGGGATGGAGGAAAGGGTAGAGCACGCCGTCGCGGTGCAACGCCTGCGCCCCGGCGCCCGGCTCCAGGTGCATGATGCCCGAGAAGTTGAGCTGGTAGCGTGCGCAGTGGGGCAGCAGAACCCGGTCCGCCAGCGCCATGATCGTCGGGTGGATGGCCAGGGCCTGCGTGGCCGGGGCGCGCCGGAACACCGAGCCCACGCGCTTGGTGCGCGCGCCCAGGAACTCGGTGTGGCCGAACGGCGCCGCCGCGATGTGGGGCGCCAGCTCTTCGCGCAGGTGCCTGATGCCGTCGACGGCGAGGCGCTCGACGATCACGTAGCCGTCGCGCGCAAGCGCCTCGGCCAGGGCGTCGATGGGGGTGTCAGTGGGCATCCGCCGCGCGAGTCTCTTGGCCATGGCGTCCCTCGGTTCCGGTGGCTGTCGCCGGTCGATTGTGCGACGAATGCCGGGGTACGCGCTACGGAGCCGCGTGCGGATCGTGAGCAACGTCGGTGATCACCAGGATGTCGTTACGAATGGCGAAGCGGATCGTCGCGACCCCGCCCGTCGGACAGCAGTTGGGGTCGGTGTCGCGCCACACGGGCGTGGTCGAGCTCAGCGTCGCGTAGTCGATGGCGATACCCTTCCACACGGCGTGGCCGGGTGGCAGGCGGGCGGCCAGATCCTGGCCCCAGCCATCGCCGCCGTTCTCGCCCCACGGCAACGCCGCAATCGGCGCCCAGCCCACGCCGTTCCGGCGAAAGACGTGGTCCTCGCGGATCGCGCCGGTGCCGGCGTGCGTGGCGCTGACCACCAGCAGGGGCCGCTCGGGCGCGTGCTCGATGATCGTGGGCGGCTCGATCCAGGCGTCGCCCACGTTGAACTCCCGGCACAGCAAGGGCGTGCCCTGGTCGTCGTAGAGCCGGATCGCGCTCAGGCGATAGGGCGGCTCCAGGTCGAACACCCAGGCGGGTGGGCGCTCGTCGCCCGCCAGATCCTCGTAGAAGGCGTAGAGCTGGAAGCGTGCCGCCGCCGCGCCGCGCGTCACGCGGTCCTCGACGAACCGCTCGCAATAGACCGGCCAGGGCCGCTCGGGGTCGTAGCACGGGTCGGGCAGGGCGACGTCGGCCGCCAGCGCGGGCCAGGCGCCAAGGGCCAGGAGGGCAAACGCGGCGCGTTCCATCACGCCATCCTGCCCGGTTCTAGACGAGCAGGATATCGGCCCCGGTCGGCACCGCCGCGCCGGCCTGCACGGTTGCGACCACCGTGTAGCCGGCGCCGTCGCCGTTCGCGTCGTAGTAGAGCGTGTTGTCGAAGGTCGAGAAGATCCACGCGTCCACGCCGGCCTCGGCGGCGGAGTTGTCGCCCTGGTTGGTGCCGTCGTAGGCCGTACTGATGATCGAGAAGTTCAGGCCGTCGCTCAGCGCCCCCGAGGTGAGCTGGCCGCCGCTGTTGAACGCCGTCAGCAGGAAGTCGAACGTGTCCACGCCCGTGGTGAAATCGGTGACCGAGTCACCCGAGACGCCGGCCGAGGCGCGCGTCACGTTGGTGGTGACCGTGCTGCCATCGTTCACGGCGTTGTAGAGGAAGTGGTCGGCTCCAAGGCCGCCGTCGAGCGTGTCGTTGCCGGCGCCGCCGAGGAGCGTGTCGTTGCCGGCGTCGCCGACGAGAATGTCGTCGCCGGCGTCGCCGTCGAGAATGTCGTCGCCGGCGTCGCCGTCGAGTGTGTCGTTGCCGGCGCCGCCGAGGAGCGCGTCGTTGCCGGCGTCGCCGACGAGCGTGTCGTTGCCGGCGCCGCCGTCGAGTGTGTCGTTGCCGGCGCCGCCGCGCAGGATGTCGTTGCCGGCGCCGCCGTCGAGAATGTCGGCGCCGTCGTCGCCGTCGAGAATGTCGTCGCCGCCGCCGCCGTCGAGAATGTCGTCGCCGGCGTCGCCGTCGAGTGTGTCGTTGCCGGCGTCGCCGACGAGCGTGTCGTTGCCGTCGACGCCGACGAGCGTGTCGTTGCCGGCGCCGCCGAGGAGCGTGTCGTTGCCGGCGTCGCCGACGAGCGTGTCGTCGCCGTCGCCGCCGTCGAGAATGTCGTTGCCGGCGTCGCCGTCGAGTGTGTCGGCTCCAAGGCCGCCGACGAGCGTGTCGTTGCCGGCGTCGCCGACGAGCGTGTCGTTGCCGGCGCCGCCGTCGAGTGTGTCGTTGCCGGCGCCGCCGTTGAGCGTGTCGTTGCCGGCGCCGCCGACGAGCGTGTCGGCGCCGTCGTCGCCGTCGAGAATGTCGTCGCCGTCGCCGCCGTCGAGAATGTCGTCGCCGTCTTCGTCGTCGCCGTCGCCGACGAGTGTGTCGTTGCCGGCGCCGCCGCGCAGGATGTCGTTGCCGTCGCCGCCGTCGAGAATGTCGTCGCCGGCGCCGCCGTCGAGAATGTCGGCGTCGCCGAAGCCGTCGAGTGTGTCGTTGCCGGCGCCGCCGACGAGCGTGTCGTTGCCGTCGCCACCCAGCAGCGTTATGCCGACGGTGCCGCCGGCGACTACCGTAGCGGCGGCGGTCACGAACTGGTTGCGGTCGCCGCTTGCCGTCGCGAAGGTGGTCGGAGTCAGCGCGCCGGCCGGTGGCGGCCCGAAGAGCGGCCCGAAGAGCGGCCCGAAGAGCGGCGCCGTGAGCGGCGAGACCAGGTTCGGCGCGGCGGTGGCGAGCGTCGTCCCCGCGAACAGGGCCAGGGTCTCGGTGAAGACGGCGAGCCTCGCCGTGAGCGGCGAGGCCAGGCTCGGCGCGGCGAGGGCGAGCGGCGCCGTGAACGGCGAGAATAGGTTCGGCGCGGCGGTGGCGAGCGGCGCCGTGAACGGCGAGAATAGGTTCGGCGCGGCGCGGGCGAAGGTCGTCCCCGCGACCAGAGCCATGGTCGCGGTGTAGGCGGCGGCCGCATCGCCGAGCGCCGGCGCGGCGCGGGCGAGCGTCGGCGCCGCAACCAGAGCCATGGTCGCGGTGTAGGCGGCGGCCGCATCGCCGAGCGCCGGCGCGGCGCCGTCG
>Ga0194128_10001617_pt1 | contig 38775 bp, 49 predicted proteins | sample TA2KigCa65mmetaG_FD_148650 | JGI IMG/M metagenome (GOLD analysis project Ga0194128, IMG submission 148650) | Freshwater microbial communities from Lake Tanganyika, Tanzania - TA2015037 Kigoma Deep Cast 65m | ecosystem: Environmental > Aquatic > Freshwater > Lake | place: Tanzania: Lake...
GGTGCCCCCAGGGCACACCCACCCGAACCCACAGCACCGGAGCCGACCATCGAAGGACGAGGCGAAGGTGCCCCCAGGGCACACCCACCCGAACCCACAGCACCGGAGCCGACCATCGAAGGACGAGGCGAAGGTGCCCCCAGGGCACACCCACCCGAACCCACAGCACCGGAGCCGACCATCGAAGGACGAGAACCCTTGACCCGAACCCCGACCGCCGCCCTGCTCGCCTACCGGCTCGAGCGCGCGGGGCTGCTCGACGCCCGCAGCGCCGAGGAGCTCCCGCTGGGCCCCGAGACCGTCGCTCGCCGCTGCCTCAACGCCCTCACGCCCGGGCTGGCCGCGGTCGCGCTGCACCTCGGGCTTCATCGCCCGACCCGAGCCCGTTCGCACGCCGCGGTGCTCTGGCTGGTACGCATCGCGAACACGACCCGACGCCTGCTGTCGGCGGACACACACGGCTGGATCGCTCGCGTCGACCGCGCGCTGCGCCGCGCCGCGACCACGACCGGCCGCACGCTCGACGACCAGACCCTCGCGACCCTGCGCCGGAAGGTCGTCGACGAGATGCTCCACACCGTCGCCACCGGCCTCGAAGACGCCACCGGGGCAGACCTCACCGCGGAGGACGGCACGTGCTCGTGCGAGGTCGCCGGCACGGCGCGCGCCGAGCTCGCCCGCCGCTGGGTGACGCTCGTCGAGGAGGGATTCGCGAGCGCGGACCTGCGCGCCGCCGACGAAGCGCTCGCGTGCTCCCTCGATGCCGACGCGCTCCCCAACGTCGGCGTCGCCCTCCACTACGCCCGCCTCGCAGTGCGGTGGGGCACGCCCGACGACGACCCGGCCCGGCGCATCGCCCAATGGGAGCGACTGCTCGGCGCTCACCTCGGGGTGGGCGAATGGGAGGAGGCCGCCGCCGCCGGCTCGCACGCGCTGCGTCTCGTCGAGGACCATCTCGTCCCCGGCGACCCGCTCCGCCTCGCCGTGGTCACCGGATACGCGCGTGCGCTCACCGAGTGCGACCGCGACGACGAGGCGATCGCACTCGCCCGCGACCTCGTGTGGACCTGTGAGTGTGAGTGGGGGGTCACCTCGGTGCCCAGCTGGGACGCCTACGAGCTGCTCGCCGGTGCCCTGGAGGCGAGCGGGGCGGTCGACGACGCCCTGGCCGTGCGCCGACATCGCGTCGAGCTGCACCGCGAGACGCTGCTCGACGTGGCACCGCGCCGGCTCATCGGCGCCGGCTTCGACCTCGCGAGGAGCTATTTGCGGGCGGGAGATCCCGGCGCGGCCGAGCGCACCGCACGCGAGTGGCTCGGATGCTCCGAGGCCCGCCTCGGGCCCGGCGAGCACCTCACCCACCTGCTGCACGGGCTGGTCAGCTCGTTCGGGTGACGCGGTACGGGGCTCCGAGCGCGCTCCCGCTCGGTCACCGCTTCCCTATGCTCAGGCCCGGACCACGACGAGCCCGGGCCGCTCGGCGAGAAGCACGTCAGTCGAAGTTGGTGTCGAGGAGCGGCGCGGTGAGCAGCTCGACCTGGAGGCCGTCGGGATCGCGCACGTACACGGAGTTGCGTACGCCGAGGTCGGGGCCGCGGTACTCGATGCCGTGCTCGTGGAGCCTCGCCTTGCAAGCCTCCTACTGCTCGCGGCTCATCGAGATCGCCACGTGCTGCACACCGCCGAGCGTCTCGTGGAACTCGGGATGCTCATAACCGGGGAAGTCGAAGAACGCGAGCAGGTTGCCATGGCCGAGGTCGAAGAAGAGGTGCGCACCGCTCGCGTAGTCGCGGTTCTCGACGATGTCGACGAGCGGGAACCCGAGCACGTCCTGGTAAAAGGCGATAGTCGCTTCGACGTCCGAGCAGATGAACGCCGCGTGGTGCACACCACGCGCGCTCGACGCCGGGCGCTCCTCGGGCGGGCGGAGATGCTGCTGCCACCGTGCGAGCCGGGCCGCGAAGTCCTCTGGCATGAGCGCCACGCTATCGCTGACCCCGGGGAACGCCGATGAGCAGCCCCCGGCGCGCGCAGGCGCGGCGCGCGGCGCGCGCCGCCGGTGCGGCGGCGGTCGCGGCCGGAGCCCGGAGCCGCGATGCGGCGCGACGCCTCGGGGCTGCGAGCCGGGAGCTGCTGGCGTCGGTTCCCCCCGAGGCGCGCCGCGAGCTGCGCGGCTCCCTGTGGCGCTTGCGCAAGATCCGGTCCCCGCACTCCGCCGCCCAGGCGTTCGAGGACGAGCTCGGCGTCCTCCTGCGCGTCGTCACCCCGGTGCTGGTGGAGCACCCCTTGCCCGTACGCCGCGAGGGCACTGCCCGCACCGTCGTCGCGGGTAGTGCCGCGCTCGCCGCTACCGGCGAGCAGATCGAGCTGGTCGTCGGGCTCTTCTCGGCCGGTGCGTCGGTTCCGGGAACGCTGCCGATCGCCCTGGCCGCGATCTTCGCCTCGATGGCCGTGGAGTGCTACGTCGCGACCTCGGTGCGCGTCCACGCGCTGCGCGAGGCCGGCGCCGTCGTCGACGCCAACGCCGTCGCGGCCGAGGTCGCGTGGGCGATGGGCGGTGCAGGCGGGCGGCCGGGTCGGGCCGGCATCACCCGCAAGGTGGTTACCCGCCTCGCGGCCCGCATGGCGTCGCGGGTGGGACGCGGGCTCGTGCCCATCGCCGGAGCCGCCTACTCGGGCTGGGACGCGCAGCGGACGGTGGTCGCGATCCACTCCCTCGGGGCGCCCGCGCCACCCCGAGCCGCCCGCCCGGTGCTCGGCGCGCTCGCACCGGGGGACGGCTCTGGAAACCGCTCCCGGTAGCCTCGCTGCGATGAGCGGCACGGCGACGACGAGCGACTGGAGCTTCCCGAGGGTCTGGGACGCGATCGCAGCCGCCGTGCCCGACCGCGTGGCCGTGGCCTGCGGGCCGGTGCAACGCACCTACGGCGAGCTGGCCGACCGGGCCGGGCGCCTCGCGTCACACCTTCACTTCCGGGGGATCCGGCCCGGGGCGAAGGTCGCCATCGACTTGGTGAACCGGCCGGAGTACCTCGAGGTGCTCTACGGCGCGCTGCTGCTCGGCGCCGTCCCTGTCAACGTCAACTACCGGTACGGCGCCGGCGAGATCGCCTACCTCCTGCGCGACGCCGAAGCCGAGGCCGTAGTCACCGAGGCCGCCTTCCTCCCTGCGGTGCTCGAGGCGGTCCGGAGCTGCGAGCCCGCCCCGATCGTGCTCGAGGTCGGTGACGACTACGAGGCCGGCCTCGACGCCGCGGGCCCCGACGGCGCCTGGCGGGACCGCCGGCCATCCGGCGACGACCTGCTGTTCCTCTACACGGGGGGCACCACCGGCATGCCCAAGGGCGTGATGTGGCGCACGGACGACCTCTACGTCGCGCTCTGGCAGATGGGCCGCCCCGGCACGGAGCCCCCCGACCCGGTCGCGGCGGTGCGAGCAGGCAAGCAGGCGGGCACGGCGCTTCCCGCCTGCCCCCTCATGCACGGCACCGGCCTGTTCATCACGCTCTCCACCCTGGCCGGCGGTGGGACCGTGGTGCTGATCGACCGGACCGGCCTCGACCCCGAGCTGGTGTGGGGCGAGGTCGAGCGCAACCGCGTGCAGATACTCACGATCGTCGGCGACGCGTTCGCACGCCCGCTGCTGAGCGCGCTCGATGCCACCCCCGACGCGTGGGACCTCTGCGCGCTCCGGGCGATCACCTCGAGCGGGGTCACGTGGAGCCCCGAGACCAAGCGGGGCCTGCTCGCGCACCTCCCCGAAGTGACGCTGCTCGACTCGCTCGGAGCGTCCGAGGGTCTGATGAGCCGATCCGCCGCTCGGGCCGGCGACGGTGAGATCAAACCGGCCCGGTTCGCGGTGAACCAGCGGGTGAAGGTGCTGAGCGACGACGGCCGCGAAGTCGAGCCCGGCAGCGACGAGGTCGGGATGGTGGGCGTCGGCGGGCGCATCCCGCTCGGCTACTACCGCGACCCGGAGAAGACGGCCCAGACGTTCCGGACCGTCGGCGGCGTCCGGTACTCGATCCCCGGCGACTACGCGACCGTCGACGCCGACGGCACGATCCGCCTGCTCGGACGCGGCTCGGCCACGGTGAACACCGGCGGCGAGAAGGTGTACCCGGAGGAGGTCGAGCTCACGCTGCGCCAGCACGCGGACGTGTTCGACTGCGTCGTCGTCGGCGTCCCCGACGAGCGGTTCGGGGAGAAGGTGGTGGCGCTCGTGCAGCCGGTCAACGGCGACGGGACGACGGAGGACGATTTGCGTGCCTGGTGCCGTGAGCGCGGGCTCGCGGGCTACAAGATCCCCCGCAGGGTGATCGCGCTCGACACGCTGTTGCGCGCGCCGAACGGCAAAGCCGACTACAGACTGCTGCGCGAGATCGCCCTTGAGCGACTCGCCGCGCCGGAGGGATGATGGCGGACCACTTCGTGATCGACGGCTCCAACCTGGCAACGGAGGGACGCACCGAGCCGAGCCTCGCCCAGCTCCGAGACGGTGTGGCCGCGTTCCGGACGGAACACCCCGGAGCGGTCGTCACCGTCGTCGTCGACGCGAGCTTCGAGCACCGCATCGACCCTTCCGAACGCGCGGCGTTCTCCAAGGTGGCGGCGGCGGGTGACGTCGTCTCACCGCCCGCCGGCGCGGTCGGCCGGGGTGACGGGTTCCTCCTCCAGATCGCGAACCGCACCGGCGGCACAGTGGTCTCGAACGACTCGTTCCAGGAGTTCCACGCGGAGTACGAGTGGCTGTTCGAGCCGGGGCGGCTGATCGGGGGCAAACCGGTGCCCGGGGTCGGCTGGATCTTCTCGTTGCGCCGTCCGGTGCGCGGCATCGTGAGCCGCAAGACCGTCCAGAAGGCCAAGCGCGAGGAGAAGGCCGAGAAGCAGGTCCGCGCCGCGATTGCCGAGGCCACCGCCGACGCGCTCGAGCCCGACACCCCCAAGAAGCGGCGGCGCCGCGGGGCGCGGGGTCGGGGCTCGGGGCGCGGGGAGACCAATGAGCCAGAGGCCGTGAACGCGCCCGCGCCGTTCCTCCAGTTCGTGATCGACCATCGGCTCGGAACTGAGGTCGACGGCGTCGTCGACGCGTTTGCGTCGCACGGTGCCTTCGTCGAAGTCGACGGCGTGCGCTGCTACGTCCCGCTCTCCGCGATGGGCGACCCGCCACCGAGTCGGGCCCGCGACGTGCTCACCCGCGGCGAGACTTGCCGCTTCGTGGTGCAGGCCGTCGACGCGCCGCGGCGCGGCATCGAGCTCGGCCTTCCGGGCTTCTCCCACGTCGCCGGCGCGCCGAGCGACGAGACCGTCGCCGCCGAGGTCCGGCGCACGCGGCCACGCAAGGGCGCGGGGACCAAGCCCGGGGGCACCGCCGCGAGGGCACCGGCCAAGACCACGAAGAAGAAGGCGGCGGTCGCGAAGACCCCGGCCAAGGAGACGACCGCCAGGAAGGCGGCGGCCAGGCCGGGAACGGCCAAGGAGACGACCGCCAGGAAGGCGGCGGCCAGGCCGGGAACGGCCAAGGAGACGACCGCCAGGAAGGCGGCGGCCAGGCCGGGAACGGCCAAGGAGACGACCGCCAGGAAGGCGGCGGCTGCCCCCGCCAAGGGCTCGGCCGGAAAGACATCGACCGCCAAGAAGGTTGCCAAGGTGGTCAAGAAGTCCGGATCCGCAACCAGACGCACGAGATCGACGTGATCTTCGAGCAGTTCTACCTCCAGTGCCTCTCGCATGCCTCGTACCTGGTGGGCGACGAGACCACCGGGCGGGCCGTCGTGATCGACCCACGGCGCGACGTGTCCGCGTAGCTGCGCACCGCCGAGACTCACGGGCTCACGATCGAGCGGGTGATCGAGACCCGCCTCCACGCCGACTTCCTGTCGGGGCACCTCGAGCTCGCGGCCCGCACGGGCGCGGCGATCTCCTACGGCGAGGCCGCGACCACCGACTCTTTGATCGAGCCCCTCGCGCACCGGCAACGGCTCGCACTCGGCGAGGTGACCCTCGAGATCCGCGCCACACCGGGGCACACTCCCGAGTCGATCAGCATCGTCGTCCACGAGCACGCCGACACCGCGGCACCGTACTGCGTGTGCACCGGCGACACGCTCTTCATCGGCGAAGTCGGACGCCCCGACCTGCTCGCCGCAGCCGGTACCGGGCTCACCGCCGACGTGCTCGGACACCAGCTCTTCCACTCCCTGCACACGGAGCCGGATCCGCCTGCGGCAAGAAGCTGGCCACCGAGATCTCGTCCACAATCGGCGACCAGCGGCGCACCGACTACGCGCTCGCTCCGATGAGCGAAGACGAGTTCGTCGCGATCGTCACCGAGGGTTCGCCGGCCGCACCTCCCTACTTCTCGTTCGACGCGCGTCGCAACCGCGAGAAGCGGCCTCTGCTGGAGGAGAACGCGCTGCCCGAGGCCCTCACCGTCGAGGCCGTGCTCGCTGCTCGCGACACCGGCGCGAAGCTGCTCGACACCCGCGAGCCATCCGACTTCGCCGCCGGACACCTGCGGGGCGCGATCAACGTCGGGCTGCAGGGACGGTTCCCCGAGTACGCGGGCAACGTGCTGCGCGCCGACCAGGAAGTCGTGCTCATGGGCGACCCGAACACCGCGCTCGAGGTGCGCGTGCGACTCGCGCGCATCGGTTACGACCGCGTCACCGACATGCTCGCCGACCCGGCACCAACCCTCGAGGACTTGGGTCGGGTGGAGCCCTCCTCCCGGCTCACCGTCGCGCAGCTGCGCGAGCGCATGGCCTCAATCGATGGCCTCGTCGTCCTCGACGTGCGCGCTCCCGGCAAGATCGCGGAGGCCGGTGAGGTGGCCGGCGCGCGCTGCATCCCGCTCTCCCGCCTCACCGCGGAGCTGGACTCGCTCGACGCCGACGCACCCACCGTCGTGCTCTGCCCGAGCGGCTACCGTTCCTCGATCGCGTCCAGCGTCCTACGCGCCGCCGGGTTCGCCGACGTGTCCGACCTCATCGGCGGGTACGAGGCATGGGCGGTCACCGAGAAGGAGCCGATCACTTGACGATGCACCAGCGCCGCGCCGTGCCCACCACCAACGTCGAAGGTCTCGGCGAGCTCGACGACTACGTGCTGCTCGACGTACGGGAGCCCAACGAGTGGGAGGCCGGGCACGCACCGGATGCCTGGTTCTGGCCGCTGTCCAAGCTCGACGGCGTGCGCGCCGAGCTGCCGCTCGACCGGTCGATCGTGTGCATCTGCCGATCCGGGCAACGCTCCGCCAACGCCACCGAGCTCCTGCGCTCATGGGGACTCGCCGCGTTGAACTTCGAGGGCGGGATGCGCGCCTGGGCCGAGGCCGGCCGACCGGTCGTGTGTGACGACGGCTCCGCCGGCAGCGTCATCTGACCCGGTGGACGGCGACCGCCCCGGCGCCCCCCTGGCCGGGGTGCGCTTCCTCGACTTCTCCCGGGTCCTGTCGGGCCCGATCGCCGGCCGCGTGCTGTGCGACCCCGACGCCGCCGTGATCAAGGTCGAGCCACCGGAGGGTGACCTCATCAGGTTCGCCCGCCCGAAGGTGGGCTCGATCTCGCTGGACTAGGCGCAGCAGAACACCGGGAAGCCCAACCTGCGGCTCGACCCGCATCGCCCCGAGGCCGTCGAGCTCCTCCTCGCCGGGCACGTCGACGTGGTGCTCGAGAACTTCCGGCCCGGCGTCATGACCCTCCTCGCCCTCGGCTGGGAACAGCTCGCGGCCCCCAAACCACGGCTGGTGATGTGCTCGGTCAGCGGGTACGTCGAGGACGGTCCGTGGCGCGACCGGCGCGCCTACGCCGCGGTGGTGCACGCGGAGATGGGGCTGCTCGAGGCCGGCGGCGGCTGGCGAGCCGACGCGGCCGGCGACGGTGACGCACGCGGACACATGGCCCAAGACCCGATGAGCCACGCCTACGGGTACCCGGGCCTGCACACGAGCTCGGCGATCCTCGCCACGCTGCTCCAGCGCGAGCGCACCGGACGCGGCCAGTGGGTCGACGTCGACGTCGCCGAGGCGATGCTTTACGTAGACGACTTCACGCACTGGGACCTGTCGCCGGTCGATCCGGGCGAGCACCGGCCGAGCCTCGCGCCCCCGTTCTCCCCGATCGTCACCACCGGCGACGGGCGAGCCGCCGTGGTCGCCGGTGACCCGGCCGCACCCGGCGTGTTCGAGCAGTACCGGGTCGCGATGGAGCGGCCCGCGCTGTGTGACGACCCGCGCTTGCCGACACCGGTCCCCCGCGCGAACCGGCCCGCACTGCTCGCCCTAGTGGAGGCCTGGGCACGCGGCTCTCCCGACGCGCTCTCGTTCGAGGCCCGCCTGAACGCGGCAGGCATCGCCAAGGGCGCGATGGGCTCACCCGGCGACGCATCCGCCACCGAGTGGACACGGGCTCGAAGCGCCATCGCGACGGTCGACGGGGACCGGGGCAGGACACTTCGGATCCCCGAGGCGCCGTGGGGCTTCTCCGATGGGCCGACCGGCGTGCACGGCACCCCCGCCGACCGGGGCGAGCACAACCGGGAGGTGCTCGCCGAGCTGCTCGGTCTCGACGACGAGACCCTCGACCGGCTGGTCGCCGAGGGCGTACTCTCGGCCCGACTCCCTCGCGCCTGAGCCCGCGAGTACACATCCCGACAATCTCCCTAAACTGCCCGGCGAGCGCCGGAGTGGGAGGGGCGCTCGGGGATGTTTGCACCGGCTCCGAGAGCCGGGCCCAGGGATGGGCACCACGACTCCACGGACGGAGGACACCCGAATGCATCCCCGCCACTCCGGCCTCATCGGCCACGCTCGCCTGGTGGTCGCGGCGCTTGTCACCACCACCACCACGGTGCTCGCCGGCGCGCCGTCCGGCCTCGCGGCGACCGACACCTCGGTCTCGACCGACCCGACCGGGGCGCACGTCGTCCTGGTTCGCCGCGACACCTGGGTCGAGGTCGGCCCGCCCCGCGGCGGAGGCGGGTCGGGCTCGCCGACCGGCGGATGCCGGCGCCGCTGGCGCCTCGCCCCCACCCCGCACTTCCTGTCGCCGACCCGCCACGGCGACTACCTCCCGATGCCCCTCCCGCCCGCGCCGAGCCCCGAGCACCGCCCGTACCACGTGTGGTGCGACGCGACCTACCTGAGCACGGTGTGGCTCCGGCCCAGCCAGTTCACGGGCGGGCCGGCGATCGATCCGCGCTCGATCGCCGAGCGTCTCGCGCGCGACTTGCCCTACCCGGCGGCGATGATCGCAATCAGCCCCGAGCGGCGCGGGCTCACGGGCCTCGAGTCCTGGTTCTGGGTCGAGGGCTACACCGCCGAACCGTTGCGCGAGGCGGTGGAGGGCTTCGGGCTCCGCATCGAGGTCGAGGCGATGCCCGCCATGGTCACGTGGGACTTCGGCGACGGCACCGCGCCGAGCGCGGGCACGCTAGGGCGCGCCGCGCCGACCCGTTCCGACGTGGTGCACGTCTTCGAGCGCGGCTCGCGCGCGATCCCCTTCACGGTGCGGGCAACCGTGCGCCTCGATGTGCGCTGGCGTCAAAACGGCGGTCCGTGGCAGCCGCTGAACCCCGTCGGCCGCACGGCGACCCGGACCTACCCGGTCGCCGAATCCCGCGCGGTCCTCGTCCCGAGAGACTGAGATCACTCGGCTCGACGCCGGGGGGCGCCACTAGCCTTGGCGTTATGCCCTCACCTTCCTTCGACCGGTCCGACGCTCTGCGCCACCTGCGTACCGGCAGCTTCGACGTCCTCGTCGTAGGCGGCGGGATCACCGGTGCCGGCGTGGCCCTCGACGCCGCCGCCCGCGGCCTCTCGGTCGCCCTCGTCGAACGCGACGACTTCGCGAGCGGTACGTCGTCAAAATCGTCCAAGCTCGTCCACGGCGGCCTCCGCTATTTGCAGCAGAAGGAGCTCGGGCTCGTCTACGAAGCGCTCTACGAGCGTCAGCTCGCGCTGCGCAACGCACCCCACCTCGTGCGGATCCTGCCGTTCCTGATCCCGGTGCTCACCAGGGACGGCCTGCTCGACGCGAAGCTGGCGCGCGCGCTCGGTAGCGCCCTGTGGGTGTACGACCTCACCGGTGGAGCACGCATCGGCAAGGTGCACCGCCGCGTGCGCAAGGCGAAGGCACTCGCGCACATGCCGACCCTTCGCGATGCGAGCGTCGCGGCCGCATACCTCTACTACGACGCGCAGGCCGACGACGCGCGCCTCACGCTCACGATCGCACGGACCGCGGCACGCGAAGGCGCAGTGGTCGCGAACCACGCCACGGTCGTCGGGCTCACCAAGGACGACGCCGGGCGCGTGTGCGGCGCCACCGTCGAAGCCGACGGCGAGCAGCTCTCCGTTGCGGCGCGGGTCGTGGTCAACGCGGCCGGCGTGTGGTCCGACGAGGTGCGGACCCTCGACGAGGGAGCCAACCCCGCCTCGATCCGGCCGGCCAAGGGCATCCACGTCACCGTCCCCTGGACGAAGGTTCGCAACGACATCGCCGCGATCGTGCCGGCGCCCAAGGACCGGCGCTCCATCTTTGTGGTCCCCTGGGGCGACTTCACCTACATCGGCACCACCGACACCGACTACGACGGGTCGCTCGACGACCCACAGTGCACCCCCGACGACGTCGAGTACCTGCTCGGCGCGATGAACCGCGTGATGAGCGAGCACCTGACGACCGCCGACGTCGTCGGCACCTGGGCCGGCCTGCGGCCGCTCATCGCCGGCGGCACCGTGGGCGAGAGGACCGCCGACCTCTCCCGCCGGCACTCGGTGCGGGCCTCTGGGTCCGGGATGGTCACGGTCACGGGAGGCAAGCTCACCACCTACCGCCGCATGGCGGCCGACACCGTCGACGACGTCGTGCGCTCCCTCGGGCGCGGGGGTGCGAGCACCACGAAGCGGCTCCCGCTTCTCGGCGCCCACGGTCCGGCACCCGACGACGCGCATCTCGCGCGCCGGTTCGGGAGCGAGGCCGCCGAGATCCTCACCCTGGTTGCGTCCGAGCCGGCGCTCGCCGAGCCCCTTGTGCCCGGCTTGCCGTACCTCCGGGCCGAGGCCGTGTACGCGGTGCGCCACGAGATGGCGACCACGCTCGACGACGTACTGTCGCGCCGGACCCGCGCCCGCCTTCTCGCCCGCGACGCCACGGCACGCGCCGCGCACGACGTCGCGCTCCTGCTTGCCGGCGAGCTCGGCTGGGACGCGGACCGCGTCCAGCACGAGACCGAGTCGTTCCGGAGCGCGGTCGCGGCCGAGCGCGACGCGGCCGGCCTCCCCGAGACCGCGCTCGACTGCTCACTCGGCCCCTGACGCGATCCGGGGCGGCCGGGCGGTCGGCGCGCACGTAGGCTGCCCACCCATGCAGTCAGGCGAACCCACTCCCCCGATCTCGCTCGGTGCCGCGCCGGAACAGGTCGGCAACCACCTGGGCTCACGGCGCGTCGAGCTCGACGCCAGACTGCTGCGACGCCTCGGCGACGCCTGCGACGAGGTGCTCGTCGACGACGCATCGCTGGTCGAGGCCAGCCGGGACTGGTGGCCGCTCGCCATGATCTGGGCCCTCTCGGGCGAGGTCGGCGCGCGCGCCGCGGCCCTCGCCCGCCCTGCGACTGCGGCGGAGGTGTGCGCGCTGCTCGCGGTGTGCGACGAGGCTCGCCTCCCCGTCACCGCGGCGGCGGGCCGCAGCGGCGTGTGCGGCGCGAGCGTCCCGCTGCACGGCGGAGTGGTGCTCGATCTCAGCGCGATGAGCGGCATCGTCGACGTCGACGCCGAGTCGCTCGTGCTCGACGTCCTCCCCGGCACGTTCGGCACCTGGCTCGAGGACACCTTGCGCGCCAAGCACGGGGCCACGCTCGGCCACTGGCCCCAGTCGATCGACCTGTCGACCGTCGGTGGCTGGCTCGCGTGCCGCGGCGCCGGCCAGATGAGCACCCGCTACGGCAAGATCGAGGACATGGTGGTGGGCCTCGACGTCGCCCTGGCCGACGGCCGCCACGTGCGCACCGGGGGCGCGCCGCGCGCCGCGGTCGGTCCCGATTTGAACCAGCTCTTCGTGGGCTCGGAGGGGACGCTCGGCATCATCACCGGCGCGCGGCTGCGGCTCCACCCGGCGCCGGCTGCGGAACGGCGCGCCGCGTACGCGTTCGAGAGCTTCGCCGCCGGCAACGACGCCTGTCGGCGGATCGTGCAGCGTGGCGCCACGCCGGCCGTGCTGCGCCTCTACGACGCGATCGAGTCGGACCGCTCGTACCAGACGGGCGCCGAACGGAACGTGCTGCTCGTGATGGACGAAGGCGATGCGCTCCTCGTCGACGCGACGATGGCCGTCGTGGCGGAGGTCTGCGCCGAAACGGAGATGCTCGACGTGGAGCTGGTCGAGCGCTGGATGGGCCACCGCAACGACGTCTCGGCGCTCGAGGCGCTGATCACGCGCGACTACGTGGTCGACACGATGGAGATCGCCGCGCCCTGGTCCCGCTGCGGGGCAGTCTACGAAGCCGCCACCGCCGCGATCCGGGCCGTGCCCGGCGCCCTGGTCGCGAGCGCGCACCAGAGCCACTCCTACCCCGACGGCGCGTGCCTCTACTTCACCTTCGCGGGTCAGCCCGCCGTCGACGCCAAGGACGCCTTCTACGAGGCGGCCTGGGACGCCGGGACGCGCGCGGTGCTCGCGAACGGCGGCGCGCTCAGCCACCATCACGGGGTGGGACTCAACCGCTCGCGGTTCGTGCGCGACGCGCTCGGGCCCGCGTTCGACGTGCTGGTCGCGGTCAAGCAGGCGCTCGACCCGAACGGCATCCTCAACCCCGGCAAGCTCGGCCTTCCCGACCCATGGGCGTAGGCACGGGCGCGGGCACCGATGTCCTGGTCGTCGACGTCGGCACGTCCTCGGTGCGTGCCGCGATCGTGCACGACGACGCGACCGTCACCCACGAGCAGTTCCGCGAGCTGCTGCCGAGCTCGCCGGCACCCGGGCTGGTCGAGTTCGACCCGGCCGCGATGGCGGCGGTCGCGCTGGAGGCGGCACGAGCCGCGCTCGCCGCGCACAACGCGCCCGTCGCCGCAGTCGGGATCGCCAACCAGCGCGGGTCGACCGTCGTGTGGGACCGGGCCACCGGTGAGCCCGTGGGCCCCGGACTGGGCTGGCAGGACCTTCGCACGATCGGGATGTGCCTCGAGCAGCGCGCGCACGGCTTCCGCTTCGCCCCCAACGTCTCGGCGACGAAGCTCGCCTGGCTGCTCGACACCTACGACCCCGAACGGTCCCGTGACCTGTGCTTCGGCACGGTCGACACCTGGGTTGCATGGCACCTCTCGGAGGGCGCGTTGCACGTCATGGACGCGAGCAACGCAGGCGTCACCTCGTTGCTGCATCCCGACGGGTCCGGATACTCACCGGCGGTCCTCGAAGCGCTGCGGATCCCCGCGCGGATGTTGCCGGCGGTGGTCGACTCGACCGGCCTGCTCGGTTCGGCCACCGCGCTGCCCGGTGCGCCACCGATCGCCGCGCTGATCGGCGATCAACAGGCCTCACTGGTCGGGCAGGGCTGTGTGCACCCCGGCCCGGCCAAGATCACGTTCGGGACGGGCGGGATGCTCAACCTCGTCGTCGGGCCGACTCGCCCGACCTTCGAGACCCGCGGCGCGGGCGGAACCTTCCCGATCGTCGCGTGGCGCGACGCGGGTGCGGACACCTGGGGCCTCGAGGCGATCATGCTCTCGTCCGGCACCAACGTCGAGTGGCTGCGCGACGACCTGGGAATCCTTACCGATGCCGCCGAGAGCCACGAGGTGGCACAACGCTGCGCCGACACCGGCGGCGTCACCTACGTCCCTTCGCTGCTTGGTCTGGGGACGCCGCAGTGGGACTACGGGGCGCGCGGCACGCTGCTCGGCCTGACCCGCGGCTCCGGACGTGCGGAGATCGTGCGCGCGGTGCTCGAGGGCGTCGCACACCGCGGCGCGGACCTGGTGGAGGCAGCCGAGCAGGACGCGCAGACCGGCATCGCGGCGCTGCGCGTCGACGGCGGCATGTCGCGCAACCCGACGTTCGTGCAGGCACTCGCCGACGCGTCGGGCAAGGTTGTCGAGGTCTCCCCCGTCGTGGAGGCCACCACGATCGGCGCCGGCTTCCTCGCCGGCGTCGCGGTCGGGATCCGCCCGGGAGTGGCGACGCTCGCGGCAACGTGGCGGCCGTCGGTGCGCTACGAGCCCGGCGTACCGCTCGATCGCGACCGCTGGCGGGAGGCAGTCGCGCGCGCAAAGCGTTGGATCCCCGACCTCTCCGCCGTCGACTTCTGACCGCCTCGGGGCCGGCATCGGCGTAGTGTGAACGGTCGATGCCGATCGCGGACCTGGTTGCAGGGGTCCTCGGCCCCGAGCTTCTCGTCGCGTTGCGCGCCTACGACGGCAGCCGCAGCGGACCGGCCGACGCGCCCGCGACGCGCGTGACAGCCCGTTCGACGCGATCAGCAGCATCGGCATGTTCGAGCACGTCGGCCTCGACCACCTCGCGACCTACTTCGACGGCCTCTACGGGCTGCTCCGACCCGGCGGACGGCTGCTGAACCACGGCATCAGCCCCGCGAGCGGGCGCCGCACCCGGTTCTTGCGGTGGTCGTTCATCGACCGCTACGTGTTCCCCGACGGCGAGCTGCACGGGGTCGGGTCCGTCGTGAGCGCGATTTAGGCGGCGGGACTCGAAGCGCGTCACGTCGAGAGCCTTCGCGAGCACTACGCGCTCACGCTGCGCGCCTGGGTCGAGAACCTCGAGCGGCGTTGGGACAACGCGGTCGCGCTCGCGGGCGAGGGGCGGGCTCGGGTGTGGCGGCTCTACATGGCCGCCTGCGCCGTCGGCTTCGAGGACGGGAACACCTCCGTCGACCAGGTGCTCGCCGTACGCCCCGACGGCGGCACGAGCGGGATGCCGCTGCGGTCGACGTTCTGACCCGGCAAGCCACCGGCCCGAGGCTCGTTGGTGGCGCACAACGATGTCCAAGGTCCACCTGGGCAACGCCGAAACCCTCGCGATGCAACCCAAGCCCGGGGTCGCGTCGTTCTGGGGCCGCCACGAGACGGTGCTCCGGCTCGTCGCGGGCGCCGCGCTCGGCGTCGGGATCGCGTACCTCGTCTGGCGCCTGGGCTGAACGTCTCACGGCGCGAGCCCGGTCACCTACCCGGCGCTGCTGGCCGCCGAGATCTTCGGCTGGGTCAGCCTCGCCTGCTACGTGTTCATGGCCTGGCGCGTCAGTTCGTCGCCGGCACCCGTTATCCAGACACACCCTTCGGTCGACGTCTACGTCTGCACGTACGACGAGTCGGTCGCGGTGCTCCACGCGACCCTGGCGGGCTGCCGGGCAATCCGCTACTCACACACGACCTGGTTGCTCGATGACGGCCGCCGACCCGAGATGGAAGTGCTGGCGCGCGAGATGGGCGCCCGCTATGTGACCCGGCCCGACAGCGCTCACGCCAAGGCGGGCAACATCAACCACGCGCTGGCAAAGACCGACGGCGAGCTCGTGCTTGCGTTGGACGCCGACGACGTCCCGATGCCGGACATCCTCGACCGGACCGTCGGCTACTTCGACGATCCAGAGCTTGCGCTGGTTTAGACCCCGCACGACTTCTACGACCGCGACTCGGTGCAGCACTTCTGCGGGTCGCAGCACGAGCAGACGCTCTTCTACAGCGTGATCGCGCCCGGCAAGGACCGGGTCAACTCGATGTTCTGGTGTGGCTCGGCGACCGTCATCCGGCGAGACGCTCTGCTCGCGGTGGGCGGAGTCCTCACCGACACCGTGGCCGAGGACTTCCACACGACCATCGCGATGCATGCAAAGGGCCTGCGCACCCGGTACCACGCCGAGACGCTCGCGCAAGGCCTCGCTCCCCACGACCTCGCCGCGTTCCTGCTCCAGCGACACCGGTGGGCGCGTGACAACCTGCGAGTGTTCCGAACGCCCCAGAACCCACTCACCTGCCCCCGCCTCACCCTCGCCCAGCGCGTCAGCTACCTCGCGTCGTTGCTCGCCTACTTCTCCGGGCTGCAGCGGTTGCTCATGCTGGCCGTGCTCGTCTTCACCCTCCTGACCGGCATTCTCCCGCTCACGGCGTCACCTCTCGCGCTCGCGCAGCTCTGGCTCCCTTGGACCCTGTGCTCGGTCGTCACGTCCGTCGGCCTGGCCCGGGGCACCCTCGGACCCACCGACTCCACCCAGTACGGACTGATGACGATGGGCATCGACACGCGAGCCGTCGTCGGCCTGCTCGGCCGGGGCAGCTCGACGTGCAAGGTGACTCCCAAAGCCGGCATCGACGAGGGCGGCGCGGCGGTGCTCCGGGTAGTGCCTCTCCTCACGGCAACCGGCGGCGCGCTACTGGTCGCCGCCGCGCTACGCGCCGCGACCGCGCTCGGCGTTGGACCGCTCCCGCCCCTCCACGGCTTCGCGCTCGCGATCGGAGCGTGGGAGCTCACCTGGATCGTCCGCACCCTCGCGATGCTCGTCCGTCGCCACCAGCTCCGGGCGCAGTACCGGTTCCCGGTCGACCTTGCGGGGCGAGTCGACGACCAGGTGGTTCGGGTCGTCGACCTGTCGCCGACCGGCTCCGCGATCGAGCACATTGGCCATCACTCGCTCGGAGATACGATTCACCTCTCGCTGGGGCCTCCCGCGGCCGACGGGCGCACCCACGAGGTGTCGCTTCCCGGCGAGGTCCGCTCGATCGTCGGCCTCGACGGCGAGCAGAGCCGAGTCGGGTGCCGGCTCGGCGCCACGACGCCCGCGGCAGTCGACCGGCTCGTCGAGTACTGCTACATCGTCGAACCGGTCCACTCGCTGCCCGCCGAGCAGAAGGCCGGCCACACGCGAATGGATCGCGAGGACTACCCGGCCGCCTCCTGACCCAATGACGCGTGGAACGCGACGAGCAGTTCGACGAATCGGCGCGGCTCCACCAGGTACGGGTAGTGGCCGGTCCCGATCGAGCACTCCACCGGCGCAGCGAGGACGAGCGCGGTGAGCCATTCGGCGTAGTCGGGCACCGGATCGTTACCGTGCAGCGAAAGGTACGGCACGCGGATGCCACCGAGCAGCGCAGCGGCGACGGCGTCGAGCGCCTCGGGCGACGTGTCGAACAGGCTGCCCCAGATCCCGAGCACCACGCCCTGGTCGCGGCTGGAGCCCGCATCGATCCGCCGCGCGCACGACCTCGTGAACGTCCGGCGCGCCGTGGCCGCGCAGGTCGAGCGCGACGACACGCCAACGCTCGGCCAGCGCCGCCAGGAGCGGATCCCACAAGGGGCGCTGCTCGGTGATCCCGTGCACGAGCACCAGACCGGCGCCGTCGCCCAGCACCGAGTATCCGATCCGGGCGCCGTCGTCCGCCGCTTCGCGCGCTATTCCGACGGCCATGTCGAGCACGTCGAGAGCGCGGGGAACGGCTGAGACCGCGTGCACCTGCGACCGATCCGCGCGAGGGTTGGTCCGTGGCGGCGCCCTTCAGCTTCGACCGCTCCTGGTGGTTCCCGGTGCCGCCGGCGCAGCTCTGGGCCACGCTCGTCCGCACCGACGAGTACCCGTCGTGGTGGACCTGGCTGCGCGAGCTGGACACCGACGGCCTGGCACCTGGGAACACCGCTCGCTGCGTGATCCAGTCGCCGCTGCCCTACACGCTGCGCTGCACGATCACCGTCGAGGAGCTGCGCGCGCCCGAGACGATCATGACCACGGTCACCGGCGACCTGTGCGGACCCGCGGGGCTGCACGTCGAAGACGCGAAGGACGGGTCAACGGCCCGTCTCTGCTGGACGCTCGACTTGGGCAACCCGCTGCTGTCCCGACTCGCGCTTGTCGGCCGACCGGCGATGTCGTGGGCGCACGACCGCATCGTCGCGACGGGCGTCGAGCAGTTCCGCCGGCGCGCACTCGGCGCAGCAACAAGAACGACCTTCGGAGAAGGAGGGGCGTGATGGCTTCGATCCCGCATCCTGCCGAGGACCTGCTCGGCTCGAACGCACTCACCCACCTGGTCACGCTCAACGACGACGAGACCCCCCAGGTCTCGGTCGTCTGGTGCGGGGTACGCGGCGACGAGATCATGTTCGTGTCCGAGGCGGCGACCCGGAAGGTCCGGAACCTGCGTCGGGACCCGCGAGTCCTGCTCTCGATCGAGGACGAGGAGGGCAACCTGCGCGGCCGCCGCGGCGCGAGCGCACCGGCCACCGCCTGGAAGTTCACGTCGTGGCCCGGAGCGTGACGGCGCGGCCCGTCCTGGCCCTGGCCGGTCAGCGAGCTGCTTGATCTCCCGGTCGATCTCACGGGTCTGCCGCTCCGCGGCCTTGCTGAGCCGTTCGAGGAGCTGCTCGACCCCACCGACAGTGATGCGTGATCCAGCCATCGCTACCTCCCTCCCTGCGTCTCGAACCCGCCGTACGGTGCCCGACGTCCGTCGACCAGGTGCGGAAGTCCCGAATCGCAGCTCAAGGCTGGAGGAGCCGGCCGAGCCGCCGGCCCGCGACCCACAGCCCCACGACCCCCATGACCGCCAGGTAGCAGGCATGGCCGAGCAGGGCCCAGCTGACGTCGCCGAGGATCAGTGAGCGCTCCAGCGCGACGCCCTGGTACAGCGGGGTGCAGCGCACCACGATCTGCAGCCCGGTCGGGTACTCCGAGATCGGGAAGAACGTCGCCGAAAAGAGGAACAGCGGGATCAGCACGATGCCCACGTAGTCGAAGTCGACGAAGGACCGCATCCAGGTCGTCGCCGCCATCCCGGCACCGGCGAACGCGAAGCCGATCAGCATCGCGACGGGCACGGCAAGCACCGCCCACGGCGAGGCGACGAGACCGAACGCGAGCAGCAGCGCGAAGAACGCGGTCGAGTAGATCGTGCCGCGCAGCAGCGCCCACGTGAGCTCCCCCATCGCAACGTCGGTCGGACCGAGCGGGGTCGCGAGCATCGCGTCGAAGCTCTTCGAGTACTTGTACTTGAAGAAGAAGTTGAACGTCGTGTCGAACACCGCGCCGTTCATCGCGGAGACCGCGAGCAGCGCGGGCGCGACGAAGGCCTGGTACGACACCGTCTCGCCGCCGACGTGCACGTCGCCGACCAGCTCCCCCACCCCCACGCCGATCGAGAGCAGGAAGAACACGGGCTCCGCGAAGCCCGAGAGGAAGACGAGCCACATCCGCTTGTACGCGAGGAAGTCGCGCTCGACGACGTGCAGGAACAGCGCGCTCATGGTGCTCGCTCCAGGCTCCCGGCCGGGCTCATGCCGTCAACCTCGCGTCGAAGCTGCGGATGCCCCACAGCCAGCCGACCCAGAGGAAGCCGACGAGGAACGCGAGGTGCGCGAGGTCGACGGCCTCGAGCATGCCGGTCGTCGACGCACGGCACAGCTCCACGCCGTGCCAGAGCGGCGAGGCCCAGGCGCAGACCTGGAGCCAGCCGGGCAGCTGGTCGATCGGGAAGAAGGTGCCCGAGACGAGGAAGAGCGGCAGGATGCCGAGCCGCATGATGAGCGGGAACCGCAGGTCCACCTCCTGGGTCGCGGCGTACGCGGCGAGCATCGCCGCGAACCCGGCCGCGGTCAGCGCGGCCGAAGGGATCGCCAGCACGCCCCATGCCGACGGGATCGCACCGAGCAACGCGGCGACGACGAGGAACACGGTCGCGCCGAGCCCCGCGCGCATCGCGGTCCAGGCGACCGAGCCGGTGTACACGTCGCGCGGGCGCAACGGCGTGGCGACCATCCCGTGGTACCACCGGATCCACTTCATCCCTGCCATCACCGGCCAGAGCGAGTCGGCCGCGGCGGCCTGCATCGCGGCGGCGGCCATGAGCCCGGGCGCGACGAACTCGACGTACGGGAGCCCGGCGACCTCCCCCTGGTTCTCGGTGATGAGGCTGCCGAGCCCGAAGCCGAGCGCGGCGAGGTACAGGAGCGGGTTGAGCACGTAGCCGAACAGCGTCCCCCGCCAGAACCGCTTGAACACCTGCGCCTCGTGCTCGACGACGCGCAGCGCGAGCGGGGCGCTCATCGCTGCTCCTCCCCGGGTCGCTCGGCGCGCATCACTCCTCCAGGCTCCGTCCGGTGAGGGTGAGGAACACGTCCTCGAGCGTGCTTCGCCGCACCAGCAGCGACTCGGGGTGCGGGCCGTCGGAGGTGAGCCGCTCGACGTCGGCATCGCCGTCGGCGGTGTAGACGAGCACCCGGTCGGGCAGCACCTCGCGCCGCTCGCCGACCTGCTCGAGGCGCGCGAGCGCGGCGTGCTGCGCGTGCTCGTCGGCGAAGCGCAGCTCCACCACGTCTCGGGTGGAGTGGCGGTCGATGAGCGCGCGCGGCGAGCCCTCGGCGACGATGCGGCCGCCGTCCATGATCACGAGCCGGTCGCAGAGCTGTTCGGCCTCGTCCATGTAGTGGGTGGTGAGCACGAGCGTCGCGCCGCTCCGCTTGAGCCGGTAGAGCCGCTCCCACACCAGGTGGCGCGCCTGGGGGTCGAGGCCGGTCGTCGGCTCGTCGAGCAGCACCAGCTCGGGCTGGTTCACGAGCGAGCGCGCGATGGTCAGCCGGCGGCGCATGCCGCCCGAGAGGGCGTCGACCCGATCGTCGCGCCGGTCTGTGAGCTGCACGAACTCGAGCAGCTCGTCGGCGCGCCGACGGGTCTCGGCACGCGACAGGCCGAAGTAGCGGCCGTAGATGAGGACGTTGTCGCGGACGGTGAGCTCCAGGTCGAGCGTGTCGTCCTGAGGGACCACGCCGAGCCGGGCGCGGATCGCCGACCCCTCGGTCGCCGGGTCCATGCCCAGCACCGACAGCGCGCCGCCGTCGCGCTGGGACACGCAGGCGATCATCCGCATGGTGGAGGTCTTGCCGGCTCCGTTCGGGCCGAGGAAGCCGAAGGCCTCGCCGGGCTGCACCTGCACGTCGAGGTGGTCGACCGCGGTGAAGTCGCCGAAGCGCTTGACGAGGCCGCGAGCGTCGATGAGGGGGGTCTCGGACACGACCAAGCAACCTACCGGCCGGCGCACCCAACCGGGAGCGGATTCCTGCCCCACACCCCGCGTCGGTGATCCAGATCGTCGCTACGACAGGTTGGATCACCAACGTGGCGATGCCCGACCCGCCTGCCGGTCAGTCCCTGCCGTTCCCCTTGCCGTGATCGCCGCCGTGGCCAGCTGACGGTGCTGTGGGCGGCGCCGGCGCGTCGTGCTCCGCCTCGACGTCGTCGGGCGCCTCCACCTCCACGGGCTCCGCGGTCGGCGTCGTCTCATCGGCGTCGTCGGCGTCCGGGGCGTCGTCGACCCGGTCGCACTCGCCCTCGTGGTCGTGCGCGGCCAGGCCCACCGACGCTCCGTGTTCAGGTCCGGGCGAGGTCGCGTGCGCGACCGCCGACACCCGCTGGCCGTGGTTCTGGCACTCGGCCTCCGGGTCGGCCAGGTCGGCAGGATCCTCGGCCGAGTCCTCACCGGGCACCGAGGTGGTCGTCGTGGGGTCCTCGGCCGCCGTGGTGGTCGTGTCGCCCGGCGGGGTCGTGGAGGTCGGATCCGAGGCCACGGTGCCCGGTCCGGCACCGTCGTCGACCGCCGTCGCCGCGGCGGCAACCCCTCCCAGCGACACCAGCGCGATCACGACGATCGCCGCCTTGGTCTTCAGCCCCCCGAGCAGCCATGCCGGCATCACGTCGCTCCTGTTCGCGGTCCGATACCAGAAGGTATCGGCCGGTCAGCCCCGTGTTCCGCAGTAGCTGCCAACGAATTCTCGGCAAAGCCGAGCGGTGCCCGGCCGAACCGGCGTTGCCGCTGCGTCGGGATAGGAGCGGTACCATGCGGTGAGCGTCGGCATCCAGGGGGATGATGGCCACCGCCACCGCAGCACCCACTACAGCATCCACCGCGCCGGTCGTCACGGATGATCGGTCACGCACCATCGCTCTCGCGCCCGCGCTGGCCGTCGCGGCGTTCGCGTCGCTCGGGGCCGGCGCCATCCACGCCGCGGCGATCGGCGTCCACAGCGAGCACCGCCAGGCCGTGATCGCATTCACGATCGTCGCGGCGATCCAGCTCGGCTGGGGCGTGCTCGCGCTGATGTCCTCGAACCGCGCGGTTCCGCTCGCCGGCGCGGTCGCCAACGCGGCGATCCTCGCCGGCTGGGTGCTGGCCAAGACGAACGGGATCGGTTTCGTCGACGGGCTCGAGACCGTCGAAGACGTGCAGCTCGCCGACGCGCTGGCCGCGACCCTCGCCGCGATCGCCGTCGTCGGCGCCGGGCTCGCGCTCCTGCGCCGCAGCCGCGCCACCGCGACGTCCTCCCCCGTGCTCATGGGCATCGCGCTCGCCACCGCGATGGTGACGATCCCGGGCATGGTCGCGGCCGGCAGCCATGCGCACGCCGGCGGCCACGATGGGGCGGCAAACGACAGCCGAGCGCACCACGGCACCGGGCCTCACGTGGAGACCGAGCCGGTCGCGGCGGTCGCGCCGAAGCCTTACGACCCCACGAAGCCGATCGACCTGGGCGGGGTCCCCGGCGTCACCCCCGAGCAGCAGGCACGAGCCGAGAACCTGATCGCGATCACGCTGCTGCGCCTCCCGCAGTTCGCCGACCCGGCAGTGGCCGAGGCCGCGGGCTACCGCTCGATCGGCGACGCCGCGACCGGCGACGAGCACTACGTCAACACCGCGCTGTTCGACGACGGTCGCATCCTGAATCCCGACTTCCCCGAGTCGCTCGTGTACCAGCCCGACGGCCAGGGCGGCAAGAAGCTCGGGGCGGCGATGTACATGATGCCCACCGGCTCGACGCTGGCCGACGTCCCCGACATCGGCGGCAAGCTCACCCAGTGGCACATCCACAACAACCTCTGCTTCACGTCGAGCGGCCGCGTCGCGGGCCTCACCGACGCGCAGGGCGCGTGCCAGGCCGGGCTCAACAAGGGCACCGAGGCCCCCATGATCCACGTGTGGATCATCCCACACAAGTGCGGGCCGTTCGCCGCGCTCGAAGGCGTCGGCGCCGGCCAGATCGCCGAAGGCGAAACACGCCTCTGCGACCACGCCCACAGCTGAGTGCCGCGCGGGTCGCGCGCGGCACTAGGTTGCGCGCCATGGACGAGTTCTCGCGTGTCGCACCGGCATTCGTGGACATGGCGCACCGCATCGTGTGGTGCACCGCGGCGACCGTCGATAGCGAGAACCGTCCCCGCTCGCGGGTCCTGCACCCGATCTGGTGCTGGGACGGTGGCGAGCTCACCGGCTGGATCGCGACCGGGCCGACGCCGATCAAGCGCGCGCATCTCGCGCACAGCCCTCACGTGTCGTGCGGGTACTGGGCGCCAGACCACGACACGTGTGTCGCCGAGTGCGACACCGAGTGGTTCCTCGACGACGAGACCTGCACGATGGTCTGGGACCTCTTCGCGAACAGCCCGGCCCCGGTCGGCTACGACCCGTCGATCATCCCGCAGTGGAACCATCCGACCGACGAAGCGTTCGCCGCGTTGCGGCTGACTCCGTGGCACCTCCGCGTCTTTCCCGGGAGCGTGCTCATGGGCCAGGGCGGGGACGTGCTCACCTGGACCCGTCGGCACCAATCCGCGATCGGTCGAGCCGAGGTGCTCGAGACGCTCGAGGATCTGCGCGGCGAGTGGCCGCGTGGTCGCTGCTGACAGCAGCTTGCGTGTCGAGCTGGTCGCCGGCCACGAGCATCCGCGCTCCGATCAGCCGGCGCACGGCGCAGCCACGACGGCGACGCGCGGGCCCCGATCGACCGCGGCCTCCGCCATCGCCCGAAGTCGGTAGGTGCACCGGCGCGGTGTGCAAGAAGCCGACGACGTTCTTCGCCGCACCCTAGGCAAGGGGCTGACGTCGTGGGACGGCATTTCGCCGGTGTGGGCCGTGACGGAGCCCTTGCCCGGGCCCGCTGCGCTATTTTCCCCGCGATGAGCGAAGACGGGATCGCCATCGAAGCGCTGGGGTCGGTCAAGGTGGTGCACCTCGACGACGGCAAGGCCAACGCCTTCTCGAAGGCGCGCATCGCCACCATCAAGGCCGCGGTGCTCGAGGCCGAGGCCGACGACGCCACCGGCGCCGTGGTCGTCCACGGCCGGCCCGGGTGCTTCTCCGGCGGCTTCGACCTCGGCGTGATGCGGGGTGGCGACGCGGGCGCGATCCTCGACCTCGTCTCCGACGGCGGCGATCTTGTGCGCACCTGCTATGGGGCGGGCGTCCCGGTGGTCGCCGCGTGCACGGGCCACGCAGTCGCGGCCGGCGCCCTGCTGCTGCTCGGCTGCGACATGCGCGTCGGCGCGGACCTCGACGCGAAGATCGGGCTGCCCGAGGTGACGATCCAGATGGCACTGCCGCAGTGGGCGATCTCGATGGCGACCGAGCGCCTGAGCCGCCGCCACCTGCAGCGCGCCACCGCCAACGGTCGCATGACCGGCCCGGCGGAGGCGGTCGACGTCGGCTACCTCGACGAGGTCGTCGCGCCCGACGCGGTGCTCGACCGAGCCGTCGAGATCGCGACCGAGCTCGCCACGACACTGCACAACCCGTCGTACCGGGCGATCGTCGCGGCCCAGCGCGGCCCGCTGCTCGAACGCCTCGACGCCGAGATCGCCGGCGACCGCATCATCTGACCGCGACGCCGCTAGGTGAGCTTGGCGACCGAGAGCCGCGGTCGGCGGCGAGTCAGGCGACCGGTTCGAGGAGCACCAGCGGGATCTCGCGGGTCGTCTTGGTCTGGTAGTCGGCGTAGTTCTTGTGCTTCGCGGTCAGCGCCGGCCACAGGCGTGCCCGTTCCTCGGCCGCCGCCACCCGCGCGCGCATCGGCCGGCGAGGCCCGCCTTCGAGCGACACCTCCACGTCGGGGTGCTCGCACAGGTTGAGGAACCAGGCGGGGTTGGTGTCGTCACCGCCGCGCGACGCGACGATCACGTAGGTCGCGCCCTCCTGCCACGGCGAGGTGAGCATCACCGACCGCGGCTCGCCGGACTTGCGGCCCGTGGTGGTGAGCTCCAGCACCGGCATCCCCAAGAGGTGCCAGCCGAAGTGTCCGAAGCTCACCTTCAACATCACGCGGTGGACCGCGTTCATCGTCTTGAGGAACCCGTCGCTCGGCATGCGGCCAACCTACGCGCCGGCCGGCGGCCGCGCTACGGCAACATCCCGTACGCGCGCTCGGGCCGGAACCGCACGACGAGCCGTTCGTCGCGCACCATCGCGGCGCGGTACGCATCCCAGTCGTCGTGCTCCCCCGACAGCGACCGGTAGACGGCCACGAGGTCGTCGACGGTCGCGTCGTTCGGGTCGGCCGCCACTGGGGTCAGCTCGGCGGTCCCGTCGAGCACCACGTAGGCCCAGAAGTCGTCGCGGCACGCGTACAGCGACGCCCGCGGGTCGCGAGCGAGGTTCTTGGTCTTGGCCCGCGGCGCGGTCACCGAGATGCGCAGCACCCCCACGTCGTCGACCGTATAGAGGATGTTGGAGAGCTGGGGACGGCCGCCCCGGCGGATCGTGGTGAGCACGCCCTGGCGCCCGGCGCGCACGAAGTCCATCGCGGTGGAGAGGTCCATGCGGCGACGTTAGGCCGCCGCTCGAGGAGCGCGAGCCTGCTCCGGCGCCGGCGCGCGCCGGGCCGGCGGCTACCCGCCCGGGAGGAGGTCGTCGCTCGGCAGCTCGAGCCCGCCGAGGTCGGGCGGCGGCGCCGGCACCGGCGGTTCGTCGGGCTGGGGTGCCGCTTCACGGGCGGGCTCGGGCCATGACGGCACGGGCAGGGGCGGCGCGGCTTCGCGGGCGGGCGCGGGCGCCATCCGGTCGTCGTCGGACCAGAGCGCGTCGAGGGCTCGGGGCCAGCCCCCCACCTCGGCCCGGGCGGCCGGGCCACACCAGAACCAGTCGTCCTCGACCGTTCCCGGCGCCGAAGCCGCCGCGTCGGTGGCCGTCGCCACGCGACGCGTCGATCGGGTCGGGTCGAAGACGAGGCGCACACCTACCTATCGGCACCACGGCGTCAAAAACCTGAGCGCGCCACCGGTGCGCGCCGGCGTCGACGGTGCCACACTGCCCGCCATGACGCCCGACGAGATGCGCGAGCTCGTGCGCCACCACATCGAGGACGGCTTCAACCGCGGCGACTGGACCGTGTGCGAGCACACCCTCGCCGGCGACTACACGGCCCGCTACGGCGCCGACGGCCGCGCCAACGTCGGGCGCGACCACTACGTGACGGTGTGCACGTTCCTGCGCCGTTCGTTCCCCGACGTCGCGATCACGATCGAGGACCTCGTCGTCGAAGGCGACCGCATCGTCAACCGCTACGTGGAGCGCGGCACGCTCACCGGAGCGCCGTTCCTCGGCATCGAGCCCGCGGGCCAGGCCTATGCGAAGCCCGGCACCACGTTGTACCGGGTCGCCGACCGGCGCCTCGCCGAGAGTTGGGGCGTCGAGGACACGCTCGGCTGGTTCCGCCAGCTCGGCAAGTACGCGGACTGACGCGATCAGAGGTCCTTCGCACCCCAGAACGAAGCGCGGCTGGCGGGCCCGCGGAAGTTCTCGATGTCGACGTAACCGGAGTCGCGATACAGCGCCTCGGCGTGCGGCTGCTTCGCCCCGGTGTCGAGGATCGCGCGCTGGTATCCGGCCCGACGCAGCTCGTCCTCCAGCGCGGCGAGAAGGCGCCGGGCGACACCTCGGCTGCGGAACCCGGGGACCACGAACATGCGCCGGATCTCCGCGGTGCGCTCGGCGTGGCGCGTGAAGCCGCCACCTGCGATCGAGCGGCCGGCGTGCCAGGCCACGAGGTAGCAGCCGTCGGGCACCAGCAGCAGCTCCCGCGGGAGCGGGACGGTCGGCCCGTACAGGTCGGTCAGCGCCTCCTCCGCCGCGAGCAACAGGCCCGCGGCGGGTTCGACCGTCGGCTCGGATCGTTCGAACACCAGCCCCTCGACCATCGCTGCACGGTACGCGGCGTTCTCGCGACGCGCCCGGCCACACTCCCGCGCTCGCGATGATCAGGCGGCAGCGGTACCGTCGCGCGGTGGACGAGCAGAGCGTCACCGTCGCCCCAGGTCGCGTGCTCGGCTACCGCGAGTACGGCGATCCAGCCGGCCGGCCCGTGGTCAGCTGCCACGGCGGCCTCGTCAGCGGCCTCGACGCTGCGCCGCTCGAGGAGGCCGCGCGTGCCGCCGCGGTGCGGGAGCTCTCCGATCCGGGCCTCGCGCGCGCCACGGCCGCGCCCCTCGCCCACTTGGCCGCGACGGTCGAGGAGTATCGGGCCCGGTCCAGCCCGTCGGGGTTCGGCCCGGGAGGCGGGAACGCCCCCACGCCGATCTGGCAGGGCTCCGCCGACACCCTGGTTCCGAGCGCCTGGGGTGGCGAGCTGGCCCGCCGGATCCCCGGCGCCCGCTTCGTGCTGCGCGACGACGAAGGCCACTTCACGGGCTTTCACCACTGAGCCGAGCTCCTGGACGAGTGCACCAGTCCCTGACGCCGTCGCATGCCTACCCCGATCGATGCCTCACCGGGCGGTGCGGCGCGCCGCGAGCAGTGCGAGCCAGGCGATCGCCACGAGGAACGGGAACAGCAGCCACTTCACGGTCGCCCACCTCGTCGCCATGACGGTCTCGGCGCTACCGAGCACGATGATCATGAGCGCGAAGAGCAGGCCGACCGAGCTGCACCAGATCGCGAGCCGTCCGGTGCTCGTCGGCCCCTTCCAGCACGACATCACCCCGAGCGACAAAGCTCCCAGAGCCGGAGGTCCCGTCGCGGGTCGCCTCGTCCTCGTCGTAGGGATAACCGCACGCCGGGCACTGGTCCCAGCCGGGCATCCGGGTCTCGCCGCACACGGGGCACTCGTCCATGGGTCGAGCATGCGACCCGGGTCGGACACCTTGGTGCGGGCACGGAACCGGCGCCGCTCGCCTCGTCATCCCCTGTCCTGACGACGACGCGGCGAGCCCCGGTGCCGGCTCCGTGCCGGTGGTCTCAGGCGGCAAGCACCTCCTCGCGTGCGCGTGCCGGCGCGGGCAGGAGGCGCACGCCGAGTCCGCGGCCCTGCAGTGCCGAGGACAGCGAGCCGGGTCGTGACACGATTACGACGGGCACGCCGAGGTCGCGCACCGCGACCGCCCGGGGCGCGAACGCGTGGTCGCCGCTGCCCACGACGAGCCGGTCGAAGCGCGCCGCGACCCACTCCGGGACCGCGTGCGACAGCAGCATCGCGTCGGCCGCGTCGTCGCCGCGCACCGCGTGCGGGTTGCACGGCACCGGCAGATCGAACGCGACCTCGCGCAACAGCCCCGGGTTGGCCGCGAGCTGCACGAGATCGCCCTCGTGCCACTCCGCGACGGCGAGGAAGCGGGCAAGCGCGTCGAGCGCCTCGGGGCCGCTCGCCGCCGGGTCGCCCACCAGGTTTTCCAAATCGACCAGGTGAAGGGACCGCGGGGCCAGGCTGATGGTGGTCATGTCGCACCTCGGTGCTCGGGGGAAGGACGCCACCAGTGTGCGACCGGGGTGCGACGATTACGTCGGTGTCATTCGGCGGGCCACCGCTGCGGAGGGCCTACGATCCTCCGACCGACCAGGCGGGGGGCGAGGCGGGCAGCATGGCGAGGCGGGAGGCACCGTACGAGCGGATGTTGCGGCTCGCCGCGTACGTCGCGGCCCATTCCGACGGTCGCACCCGCGCCGACATCGCCCGGGACGTGCCCGGCTACGGCGGGCTCGGCACCGATGCGCTCGAGAAGCAGCTCCAGCGCGACCGCAACGTCCTCGCCAAGCAGCTCGGCATCGACATCGAGTGGTCCGACGAGCACCAGCACTACGCGATCCGCCCACCCTACTTCACGGCCAAGGAACGGTCCGCGCTGATCGCCGCGGCCGGCAGCGTCGACGTGGAGGGCATCGACGAGGACCGGCCCCCCGCCGAGCTCGGCGCGGCGGTCGACCAGGACGCGGCCCGCATCGTGGTGCGCGTCCACGGCCACGTGGTCGAGCTGCGCGACGCGATAGCGGAGCGACGCAGCGTGCAGCTCCACTACCACGGCCGCGACCGCACCGTGGATCCCTACGCGCTGGGCATGTGGCGCAACCGCTGGTACCTCGTGGGCCACGAGCACCGTACCGACGGCCTGCGCAAGTACCGCCTGGACCGCATCGAGCCGTCGGACGACGGCGCCGCGATCACACCGGTCGGTGCATCGGACGCCTTCGCGATCCCCGACGGCTTCGACGCCGCGCACGAGATGCGCATGGACCCCAACGTGTGGGGGCGCGACCCGGAGCTCAGGGCCCGAGTCCGGGTGGCGCGCGAACAGCTGCCACCCTTCGTCGCCGAGCTCGGCGGCCGCGTGGTCGGCACCGACGACGACAGCGCGACGGTCGAGCTCACGGTGCGCGACTACATGTCGTTCGTGATCAGAGTCCTCGGCTTCGGAACCGGCGCGCGGGTCGTCGCGCCACCCGAGCTCGTCGCGCGGGAGCGCGACTGGCTGGCGCCGCAGGCCGAGGCGCGCTGATGCCACCCATCCCGGCCTCGCGTCACTTCGAGATCGTCTCGGCTGCACTCGCACTGGCCGAGGAGCGCACGGCGATCCCGCTCGCGGAAGTCGCGGATGCCATCGGCGTTTCCGTCGAGCAGCTGCGCGAGCTCCTCGACCCGGTGCTGTACCTCGAGTTTTACGACAGCTACGGCGAGCTCATCTCGCACTCGAGCGCGTTCTTCCTCGACGTGGACAACGACGTGCTCCAGGTCGACAGTGGGCACTGGCTGCGCGACTGGGACGCATCGCCTCCCAGCCGCGACGCGGCGCTGCGCCTGCTCGTCGCCGCCGCGACCTACCAGGCCGAAGCCGACCGTCGCTCCCCAGACCTCGACCGCGCGCTCGCCAAGCTCCGCCGGCTCGTCGCGATGGAGATGGTGCTGTCGTTCGAAACACCACCCTGCCTCGAGGTCGCCCGCCGGGCATGGCTGGCGGCCCGGTCGCTGCGGTTCCGATACGTGAAGTGGAAGGACGACCAGGCCACCGAGCGCGAGGTGCTGCCGTGGGACGTGTACGCGCAGTGGGGCCACTGGTACGTGCACGGACCCGAGGTCGCCGGCGGGCGCCCGAAGCAGTGGCGCGTCGACCGCATGGACGGGGCCGAGCTCGGCGACGTCACCTTCGAGCGCCCCGAGGAGCTCGACCGGCCCGAGTGGTTCGACCTGACCGAACGGCAACGCCGGGTCACCGTGCGCCTCCCCGAGCCGCTGCTCGCCGCGCTCCCCCAGCCCCACACGGTGCTCTCGCAGGAACCCGACGGCGACGGCTTCGTACGCGCCGACCTCGAGCTTGCCGGCGACCGCCACCTCGACCACCTGCTCGTCGCGCTCGGACCCGACGGCGAGGTGCTCGAGCCCGAGGAGTACCGCGAGCGCCGTCGCGCCTGGGCCGAGACGCTGCTCGCCACCCTCGACGCCTGACGCGGACTCCCCGATTTAACCTGGAGCTTCAGGCGAGCTTGGCGACGGCGAAGACGAGCGCGAACGACGTCATGAGCGTCGGGAAGAGCCAGAGCATCAGGCGCACCTGCACCTCGTGCAGTCGAGCGTCGATCCGCAAGCCGAGCCGCTCCTCCAGCTGGTCGAGGTCGTGCTTCATGAGCACCGCGTGCGCGTCGAGGTCGTGCTTGGTCGCGACGTCGGCCCAGCCGACCGGGGGCAGGTGCTGCATCAAGGCGTCGGCCACCTCCGTGCCGAGCTTGTCCTCGAGTCCGAGATACATCGTGTGCCGCGTGCGTTCATCGATCGCCATGGTATGCCTCCGTCGGCGCGCCGGGACCAGTAGTCGTGGGGGGAAGCGCCAGGGGAAGCAGGGCCTCATCGTCGCACCAGCCTGCGCCACCCTCGACGCCGCTACCGCTCCGGCCTGCTGGCCATCCAGTCGAGCAGCTGCGCGAACGCGTCGGCCTTCGGGATGCCATCCTCGGCGACTGCGTCGAGGTAGTCGACGAGCAGGATCTCCCGCTCGCGGTCGAGGCCGAGCGCCACACAGTTGCGGCGCACGATCTCGGGTGCCCATTCCTCGAGCAGCTCGATCAGTGCGAACAGGCCACGCACGTCGTCGACGAAGCGCTCGACGTCTGCTCGACGCCACTTCCGTGCGGGCTTCGTGCCCACGCCGGCCATCAGCGTGTGCCGCCCGAGCGGGACTACGCACCGACCGACGTCGGCGTTGAACGTGGCGGCGCGCTCCTTGCACTCCGCGCAGAACCAGACCGCGAACTTGTGCCCCGAGCTGCGCAGCTCCCGGCCGCAACAACGGCACGGCTCGGCGGGAAGGGGGAAGTCGAGCCGGGTCTCGGCCTCGCCGGGGATCGGGACCCACTCCCCCAGCACCTCGCCGGTCGTGGTGTCGACGCGCAGCGCAGAGCCGTCGTGGCCCCAGTACGTGATCGAACGGGCGGTCATCGGTCCTCCTCATCGCACCTGGCGTTGGCACCGTGCCGCACGGGCTGGTTGCCGGACCGTCGTCGGGCCAGGTCCCTCGGGTCGCTCTGGATGAGCCAGGTCTCACGATACGACCGGGGTGCGACACGAACCCGGGAGCGCGCGGCGTGCGCATCGTCATGGGAGGACCTCGGTGCCGTCGGGGCGGAGGACGCGGAGCTCGTGGCCGTCGAGCTTCACGAGCCAGCCGGGTTGGTGGGCGATGGTGTGGTGGTGGTCGCAGAGGAGCAGGGTGTTGTCGAGGCTGGTGGGTCCGCCCGCGTGCCAGGGCACGACGTGATGCGCGTCGGTCCAGCCGGGGGGCCGGTCACATCCCGGGTATCTGCATCCTGCGTCTCGGGCCACCAGCGCGCGTCGCAGCGCGGGTGGCACGGTTCTTCGATGTCGCCCGACGTCGAGGGGCAGCCCGTCGGGGCCGGTCACGACCCGGCTCACGGTGCAGTCGCACAACAACCGTTCGATGTCGTGACGGTGGATCGGGCCGGTGTGCGCGCCGTCCATCGCGCCGAGCGTGTTGTTGGTGAGCGTCTGCCAGTCGAGGACGACCGAGACATTCGGGATGGCCCGGTGCCGGCGACCGGTCCCGGACTCGGGATGGTCGACGGCCAGGGCCCAGCCGAGCTCCGCGCCGGCGGGGATCTGCCAGGGCGCGTCGGGCCCGGGGCCGTCGCCGACGGTGGTGAGGCAGGGCTGGGTCGCGGTGCCCGGCCGGCCGGGCCGGCACGTCGCGCCCACGCGCTGCAACGCGATCCCGCAGATGCGAGTGATCGCCCCCGCGCGCCGTGCGGCCGGGCTGCGAGGATCGTCAGGGTCGGGTGGGTCGGTGTAGGCGTGGATCGCGGTCGCGACGGTCTCCGCGGCGAGGTCGGTGAGCTCCCCGTCGAGCACGAGCCGACCGTCGAAGGTGCGCGACACGCACAGCCCGTCATGGGTGCCGGGCGGCGAGCCGTCACCGCGGGCCAGGTTGCGGAAATGGCCGGCCGCCCGCCGCAAGCCGCGCAGGTCCCGCCGGCGGGCCAGGTCCAACAGGGCCGGTTCGCAGGCGACGAGCTCGGTGTCGTGGCCCTCGATGCGGGCTCCCACGATCGTGCGCGCCGCGCCCGAGGTGATCTCCCCCGACCGCCACGCCGTACCGGTCTGCTCGAGCAGGTCGCACACCTCACCGGCCTCCACGGCAGCGCGGGCGTCGCCTTCGCGCATCCCGGCCCGGTGCCGCAACCACGCGGCCGTCGACCCGGCACCGTCCACCGCGCCCACGCCGCGCACGTGCGCGACATGCGCCATCCGCGCGAACGCGGCGTCGAGGCGGTCCATCTCGCGGCGGAGCGCGAGCAGCTCGTCGGCCAGCACGACGTCGGCAAGCTGAGCCGGGTCGACCCCGACCACCTCGTCCACGCCGTGACGCAACACCTCGAGCACGCGACGACTCCCCATCCAGAAGCACAACCCGATGCGCCGGAACCCAGGACCGGACTCGACGGCGCGCTGATGGGGGAAGAGTGATTCACACGCTATACGAACACGCGTTCGCTGTCAAGGCCTCGAACCGACCCTCCTGGAGCACGCACGCCCTCGTTCCGGTGGTGACACAGGCCGTCGAGGAATCTGCGTGAAAAGCCAACAGGGCAGCTCAGGCGGCAGGTTTGAAAGCCTGCGCACAATCATCTTGGGACCCTCGGAGGCGAAGGCGGGACAGGGCGGCGGGTCCCACGAGGCGGCAGTAACGCCGCTGCGCGGCCGTGAGAGGAGTCGGATGAGCTGGTTCAACGAGTGGATGTGGGGCGGCGTCGGGTTCTTCATCCTCGTGCTGCCCTTCGTGATCGTCGTCGCCCTGTTGGCGTGGGCCGTCGACAAGTTCCAGCAGTGGCGCAAGGCGGGGCTCTACGACCCGGACCGACCGCAGCGGAGCGAGAAGGACATGCGGGGCTTCTAGGCCTCGGGCCCGGCCGCCCGGACCCGAGGGCGACGGCCGGCGCCGCCAGGGCGAGCCGGCACGGCGGGAAGCTGTCGTTGGTCGGGCGCGACAACGCGGGCTCCAAGGGTCGGCGGCCGGATGGCTCCGGTACCGGACGTGCATCGGCCGACTGGTCTCCCCCAGGTAGCCGGCTCAGCGGCCGCGCTGGCGGCGCCACGCGAGGTTGCGGTTGCGCTTGCGCCACATCGGGTCGTCCATCGCGTGCACATCGGCACTCTCGGCGAGCGATGCCGCCTCGGCCAGGAGCTCGTCGCCACGGCTCGACTGCGGAGCCGCGGACAGCAGCAGGTCGCGGATCCCCAGCATCTTGTTGCTGCCCGCCTCGTAGTCACCGTCGTCGAAATCTGCGATGGCTTCGTTGCGTGCCCGGGCCGCGCGCAGCAGCCAGATCTCGTCGTTGACCTCTGCGTCGAGCTCGGCGACCGCGGCCTCGTCTGCGCTCACCAGGTTGACCGTCACGGGAAGCGTGAGCTCGTGCGCGGCGACCTCGTCGCCCACCGCCACGTACCGCAGGACCACGTCGGCGATCCTGGCGGGACCGAGCGCGGCGAGCTGCGGCACGTGCATCGCGAACACCAGCCGGCGGCGCTCCCCGCCGAACGCGTCGCCGAGCTGCGCCTGTGCACCACCCGGCACCTCGACGATCGGGTAGTCGTTGAGGACGCCGAGGAGCTCGACGCTCTCCGCCGGGCGGATCTCGACGCTGACGTTCTGCGCGACGAGCGTCGCCAGCCCCTCGAACTCCTCGGCGAAGATCCCGGGCGCGTCCTCGGGGCTCGCCGCGAAGTAGGTGTTGCCGTTGGAGTGCTCGGCGATCGCCGTGAGCAGCTCCTCGTCGAAGCCTTCGCCGAAACCGACGGTCGTGGTGCCGGCACGCGCCCTGGTGCCGGCGGCGATCTGCTCGAGCTGGGTCCGGTCGGTGATGCCCTCGTTGGCCTGACCGTCGGTGAGCAGCAGCACACGCCGGACGCCGTCACCACTCGCCCGGTTGAGCTCCTCGAGGCCCTTGAGCCAGCCGCCCGACAGGTTGGTGAGCCCTCGAGCGTCGATCGTCGCGATCGCGGCCGCGAGCCGAGCGGGGTCGGCCGGGGCGAGGGGGGCGACGAGCTCGACCTCGTCGTCGAACGCGACCAGCGCCAGCTCGTCGGTCGGGCGCAAGTGGGATGCGAGGAACCGCGCCGCGTCGCGGGCCGCGGCGAGCTTGTCGCCCTGCATGGAGCCCGAGCGGTCGACGACGAGCGCCAGGTGCAGCGGGGCCCGGTCGGTCGGCGGCGCGGCCGGAGCGTCGAGCTCCAGCATGCAGTGCACGTCGTGCTCACCCTCAACGGCGAGCAGCTGATGATCGAAGCGGATGTTCGTGTGCATGGTGTCTCCTCGCGAAGCGATCACAGCCATTCTGCGGAGGGGGTCGGACAATGACGGGTCAGCTCCACGCGAGGTGCCGGTACCGGTCCTTCAGCTCGGTGCTCGTCGGCGCGTCGTCGGCCACGATCCGCGCCGTGTCGAGCCACACGAAGCGATCGGGCTCGAGGAGCAGCGCCCGCCAGAGGTCGAGCACGTGCGTGAAGGGCGCGTGGCGTCCGGGCAGGACCACGTCGCGGAGCACCGGCGTCGCGAACGACGACCAGAGCGCGACGTTCGCGCCCGGCGCGGCGTAGACGAGGCGCACCCGATCCGCGTCGAGCTCGCCGGCCAGCTCCATCTCGTGAGCCAGCATCTGCTGGCGCAGCAGCTGGTAGAAGGGCTCGACGAACAGGTCGGTCAGGCCGAGCACGTCGGTGCGAACGACACGGTCCCAGAGCGGCGCGTATCGCCCGCGGCGCGTCGCCGTAGCGGACGGCGTCGGATCGGGGTGCGGTGCCGGGTACCGCTCGGTGTACTTCCACTCGACGAGCGCGATCTCGACGGTGCCGTCGGGAGCCCGGTAGCGGAGAGCCGCGTCGGCGCTGGTGGTGTTGGCGCCGCGCGTCCGCTGCTTGCCGCCGCCTTCTCCCAGGTAGTCGTGCAGGCCGATCCACTCGAACACGAGGTGGTCGTCGGGTGCGCCGGGATCGGCGAACGGAAGGACCTCCGCGATCGGCAGCACGCTTCCGAAGATCACGCGCAACGCGTCGGGATCGTTCACGAGCGGGGCGAGGACGTTGACGCACTGGACCTGCGAGTCGCGCAGGTGGTTGCTCGGCCCCTCCTTCGTGCCGTCGTGCCAACGGATGCCCAGCTCCCGGAAGCGGCCGAGCGCGACGTCGCGGGCGTCGGGCAGGAGGTTGTAGTGCGCGAGGTGGATCGGGAGGCACACGTCGTAGCAGGGGCCGTTCGGACGCCCGGCATACGGCGAAGCGGGACACACAAGACCGTGCAGCGTCGGCGTGCGCGCCTTCCAGGCCACGAGCGCGGCGTTCGCCACATCAGCGAACGCGGGGAGCGGCGCAGCACTCACCGGCGGCGTGGCCGGGAAATCGGGCATGGTCACGGTCCTTTGCCAGATCAGAGGAAGAGGAGCAGGGGCACAAGGAGGAGGATGGCGAGCACGAGGAACACGGGTAGCAGGATCAGCGCGACCCCGATGATGATCACGACGCCCACGATCACCCGTAGCGCATCCATGGGTCCCGCCTCCGCCCCGCTAATCGTCGGCCTCGGCGAGCTCGTCGGCCACCGCGTCGAGGGCGTCCTGGACCTCCGACGTCAGCGAACCGAGCTGCTCGGAAGCCTGGTCGATGCTCTTCTTCGCATTCGTGTGGAACCGCTTGATCGCGCTCGACCGGTCGATCGCGCGGCGGGCGTCCTCGATCAGCGCCGCCACTCGCTCCAGGTCGACGTCGTCGGCGCCCGCTCCCGCGCACTCGCGCCGCACGATCCAACGGGCCCACATGTAGGCGAGCCGCAGCGCTGCGTCGTCGTGGCCGTCGGCGTCGAGCACGACGATCGCCCGGTTGCCGCTGTGGTGGAACGGCACCGACGTCGGGGCCTGCTCCTGTGTGGTGAACACCGCGATCGCCGCCAGGGCGTCGCGGTTCTCCAGCGCGTCGTCGAGCTCCGCGAGCGTCTTGCGCATGTTGAGCTTCTGGTTCTTCGCCTCGAGCACGAAGCACCCCTCGACGCCGTGCGTGTCGTCGAGGCAGAGGGTCACGACCTCGTCGCCCTTCTGCGTGCCGGCCGCGCCGCGTTCGGTGCCGACCCGGTCGGCCACGTCGCCGTGCGCGGCGGCGACCCGACCGACCACGGCGTGCAGCACCTCCTCGAACGTGAAGCCCTTGCCCGTCGTGAGCTCGAGCACGGGCGCGACGGCGTCCTGCACCGCGATCCGCTCCGACAGATCCTGCACGTCCTTGCGGACCTCGCCGAGCCGTTCGGAGAGCTCGCGCACCACGCCGCGCTGGAGCTGGGCGAGCGGAGCCTCCTCGTCGTCGACCGACACCAGCTTGCGCACGGCGGCGACCTGCTGCTCGCGCGCCTCGGCGAGCACGTTCTCGAGCAGCGCGATCACGCTGCGCTTCGAGTCGGGGTCGAAGGTGGTCCCGAGCAGCGCCTCGAGCTCGTCACGGTGCGCGCCCAGCGCGGCCGTGAGCGATCCGTCCTCCGCGTCGAGCAACCCAGCCGCGGTCTCGGCGATCTGGCTGACCGCCTGCTCCACCGACTCGTCGAACTGCGCGCTCATCGCGTCGAAGCGCTTCTCGACGATGTGCGCGTCGACCGTCGCGTTCACCGCGCTCAAGGCGAGCGCGCCGACACGCAGGCACATGCGGGTGCCCTCCTCCGGGTCGTCGGCCTCGCACACGAACCGGACCACACCCGGGTCGGTCTCGGTGAGCTCGTGGACGTAGAGCGTCCCGTCGACGACGGTGACGGCCTCGGGCTCGATGGGGGAAGTCGCGATCATGGATTCCGCTCCTCGCTCGGTGCCCACAGCGTCTCCCAGGGGTGCGACAACAACGTCCGGCCCAGGTCCTTTCCGCAGGTCAGGCCTCCGCGATCTCCTGACGCACGCGGCGATCGTGTCCGACCCCGGGGGCATGCTGACCGGCATGGGTTGCACCGACTTCGACTGCGACATCGAGTTTCCCCCGACGCTCACGGCCACCTCGCCCCTCGCGCTCTTCGAGGAGCTGCGTGGCGTCGTCGAGCGCTGCCTCGCACATGGCGACTGCTTCTTCATCGTGGAATCGGAGGTGGTGCACCGCTACGTACAGGGCCTCGTCGACGACGACGGGCTCGTGCTCGAGTCGGTGAGCAACACGTCGCTCGGCAACGAGTGCGCCACCGAGCACGGCCTGAGCGCCGAGGACCAGCGCCATCTCGCCCGGCTCGGCTGGGCGCCACCCGACGAGCGCAACCCGAACTGGTTCCGCCACCTCGACGCCGACGCGCACCACCCGGCCGCGCTCGCGGCGGAGATCCTCGTGCGCACCCTGCTCGAGGTGCACCGGGCCGAGCCACCGGACCTCGACCTGATCGTGTGCCATGCCGCCGAGCCCGCCGAGCGCGTGCCCGTCGGCGCCGACCCGAACCGCTGATGCGGCGCCCGCGGCACCGCGGCGGGCGCGATGTCCGACCCCCTGGGTACGGTGCCGGCGTGAGCAATGACGAGCACGCGACGGACAACGGCGAGATGACCCGGCTGACGGAGCAGTTCGAGGCCGGGCTGCACCTGGCGATCGACCTGCACCGCAAGCAGGCCCGCAAGGCCACGACGATTCCGTACGTCTCGCACCTGCTCGGCGTCGCATCCCTCGTGCTCGACGACGGCGGCACCGAGGAGGAGGCCGTCGCCGGCCTGCTCCACGACGCCATCGAGGACTGCCACGCGACCCGCGAGGAGTTCTGCGCAGCGCTGGGAGTCGAGCCGGGCGAGCGGGTCTACGCGATCGTCGAGGCATGCACGGACGGCCTCGACGAGCCGGTGGAGCGCGACGCCGACTCGTGGTGGGAGCGCAAGTCGACCTACCTCGCGCAGCTGCAAACGGCACCCCGAGCCGCGCTGCGGGTGGCCGCGGCCGACAAGCTCCACAACGCGCGTGCGATCCTCACCGACCTGCGCGAGCACGGGCCGGTCGTCTGGGAACGCTTCAACGCGGACGCCACCATGAAGCTCTGGTACTACCGATCCGCCGCGGCGCTGATCCTCGAACGCCACCCGGGCGCCCTCGCCACCGAGCTCGCCGCCACCGTCGCCGAGATCGCCCGCGTCGTCGACCAGCACGCCGAAGCCGAGCTCGACGACGACGTCGTCCCGGCGGTGTTCGACTGCTTCATCGGCGGCTACATGGGAACGTCGTATCGCGTGCACCTCGACGGCGAGGT